>Ga0307477_10000329_pt1 | contig 56099 bp, 55 predicted proteins | sample atmos_gasesECM2C_FD_203316 | JGI IMG/M metagenome (GOLD analysis project Ga0307477, IMG submission 203316) | Hardwood forest soil microbial communities from Morgan-Monroe State Forest, Indiana, United States - atmos_gasesECM2C_515 | ecosystem: Environmental > Terrestrial > Soil > Temperate...
GGCATCACGAGCGTCAGCGGCCCGGGCCAGAAGGCTTCCGCCAGCCGCGTGGCGCTCGGCGGAATCTCGCGCACCCAGCGGTGCAGAAAGCGCGGGCTGTCGAGATGCACGATCACCGGGTGATTGGCCGGGCGGCCCTTGGCCTCGAAGATCCGGCGCACCGCCGCCGGGTTCTGCGCGTTGGCGCCGAGGCCATACACGGTCTCGGTCGGAAAGGCGACCAGCTCGCCGTCGCGCAACGCCTGCACGGCGGCCTCGATCTCGACCTGGGTAGCCCTGACGACGCGCACCATAAGCGAGACGAATTCTAGCAAGCCGGGGGCAGCGGCTCCCGCGTGTGGCGGGAAAGCATCAGCAGCGCCGGCGGCCCGCGGCCTGCATGCCCTGCACGCCGGCAAACGCCGGGCGGAGCCTGCACATGCCGGCGAGCACGCGGGCCGCTGCGTCTACTCGAGCGAGCGGCGCACCCAACCGCCCTCGGCGGTGCGGCGCAACTCATAAGCCGGCCAGTAGTGCTTGTCGAGCTTGAGCGTGATCACTTCCGGGGCGTTGTTCCAGGTGATGGTCTTCAGGCGCACCGAGGAGCGGTCCGCCCGACCGGTGACATGCTCGAGGAATATGTCCAGATCCGGCGTCGCGACCCCGTCGACCTCGACGATGCGCCGCCCCGGAAACAGCCCGAAGCGCGTCGCCGGTGAGCCGTAGGCGAAATAGGCGACGTACACTCCTATCGGTGCAATTCCGCGCTGCGCGCTCATGCCGCGATGCGGCGCCTGCAGCGTGGCACCGGCCCATTGCACCAGCCGATCGACATCGGTCCCCGGCAGCTCCGCGGTGGCGATCTCGAGCGTCTGCTCCGACTGGCCGCGCCACACGGTGACGTTGACGCGCTGCTTGTCGGCGGCGGCTTTCTCGACCTCGCGGAAGCGGGTCACCACCTGAGCGTCGATCGCGAGCAGCAGATCGCCCTGCTGCAGTTGGTGCGCCGCCGGCGAGCCGCCGACGATGCGCACCACGGTGAGCGCCTGGCGGCGCGTCAGCGTGTGCTGCTCGAGGCGCTGGACCCACTGATCCGACAGGCCGATGCGACGCGCCGCGGCGAGCGGCAGCACGGCGAGCTCGACTTCGAGCGAGTGCAGCGGGCGGTGTGTGCGCACGCGCTCGATCATGTCGGCCGCGAGCTCGATGGGGACACCCTTGCTGTCCTGGGCGAGCTCGCGCCCATTCTCGTAGGCGAAGCTCGACCAGGTGCCGACCACCTCGCCGCGCTTGTCGGCGAGGACACCGTCGAACTCGGTCGGCGGGCTGACCAGCTGCACCGTCTCGAGATTGCTGTCGCGGAAGCGCATGGTGCGCGACAACGGCAGCTCGAGCGGCTCGATGCTCGCGATCTCGGTGCTGCGGGCGCGCATCTGGCTGTCGCCGCCGAGCCCGACGACCCACAGGGGCTCGCCGGCGGTCAGCTCGCGCGGGGTGAGGTGCGCGGACTTGACCGGCGTACTGCCGATGAGACGCGGGTCGTAGGCCACCACCGTGTAGTTGTGCAGCGGATGGACATACACCACGCGTCCCGGCACCTGCACCGTGCCGGCGAAGGTCACCGTCACGTCACCGACCGCCACCGGCACGGTATTGCGGTCGACGACCACGAGTCCGCGCTCCGCATCGACGACCAGTCCGGTGCCGTGATAGTTGCGCTCCGTGATCCCGGACACCGAGTACGGCATATCGAAGGTGACCATGGCGAGCGAGGGCGCGAGCGCGTTGAGTCGCGGGTCGCTGAAATGCGGGAACACCGTGGAGCTCACCGGCAGCGGCTTCGACGCCGGTCCGGGCGGTAGTGGCCGACAGTCCCACAGCCCGCCGTTATCGTCGCGATCGCAGTGACGGGCGGGGTACCACAGCCGGTCCATGCGGATCGCGCGCAGCTCGGTGCTGTTCGGGTCTTCGATGGTGAGATAGCGCACGGTGGTGTGATCGGCGTCGCCGAGCGCGGCGAGCCCCGATTCGAATTCCGCCAGCGTGTCGGTGGTGCGGTCGTTGAGCATGCGGATGACGGCGCCGCGCGGGATGGCCGCCGCGCCGAACACGTAGCCGGGATTGGCCACGTACACGCCGCGCACCGGCACGTTGAGATGCCGCGCCTGCTGGTAGGAAAGCGTGTGCACGACGACGTCGCCAAACTCCGCGTAGGCGCTCGGTGTGATGGCGTGCAGGTCGCCGACCGGCAAGCGGGTCGACACGAGCCGGCCTCCGCGCTCGAGCTCGAGCTCCACCTTGCCGCCGACCGCATCGTCGAGCAGCTCCTCGAGCGGCTCGAACTGCGTCACGTAGCGCCCGTTGACACGCAGCAGAATGTCCCCGGGTTGCAGCACATTCTCGCTCGGCGAGCCGGGCAGCACCTCGGTGACCACCAGCATGCCGGTGTAGCGCGGAAAGTCCTTGCGCACCGCCTCTTCGGTGTGCGCGTCGAGGCCGAGCCGCTCGAGCTCGTCGTACGGCATGTAGTTGAAGACCGCGTACAGCGTGCCGCGCGGTACCGGCTTGCCCTGCTCAATCAGGCGCAAGGCGCGCTGCACGCGCCCGAGCGGCAGGTAGAAGCTCGAGGCCGCGCCGCTCGCGCCGCCGGCATTCAGCGCCACCACGCGCCCGCGGATGTCGATCACCGGCGAGCCGGACGAGCCCCCCGAGGTGCCGGAAGCGGCCTGCAGGTAGAAAGTGTTGAAGTCGTTGTACTTGGTGATGCCGTACTCGGGGGCGTCGCGGTCGAGCCGCGCCAGCGTGCCGGCGAGGATCGAGAGCTGCTCGCCGGCATTGTTGCCGACGACGCGGATCTCGCGCCCGATCTGCGCGCCTTCCGGGTAGAGCGGCAGCGCCTTCGGCTTGATGAAGCGCAGCTTCTGCGGGTCGTAGCGGTAGAAGCCGAAGTCGTGCACCGGGTCGCGGTATACCGGATAGAGCTGCACTTCCTCGCGATTGAGGAAGGTCGCCTCCGCGGTCACAGGCCCCGGCGTCACGACGTGACGGTTGGTGAGAATCAGGCCGCGCGCAGCGTCGACGACAAAACCCGTCGCCTGAGCGGTGGCGTTCCAGTCGGTGTCGAACGCACGCGTCTGGTCGACATCAATCGAGACGACACTGCCGGCGATACGCTCGAGGGTGACGGCCCAGTCGGGGTTGCCCTCGACGGCGGCGGCCTGCCGGGCGGCCGCCGAGCTCGCTGTCTCGCCGGAGCGCGGCACGCGCTCCGCGGGTGGCTCGGCGGCCGGTGGCACGGCGGGTGGAACGTTGGTGACCGGCTCGGGCGGGGTCTGGGGGACGGCGGCCACAGGACTCGCGGGCGCCGCTTCGTCGGTAAGTGGTTCGGCCGCCGGACACACGGCCGCGTTGCTCAGCAGCAGGCACAGCCCCACGTGGCGCGCGAATCGCATCGGCATTCGTTCCCCTAGCGGCCGAGCAGCACCAGCAACCAGACGGCGGCGAGCAACACGAAGGACACGAACACCGCTGCGGAGCCGATGTCCTTGGCGAGGCCCGCGAGCGCATGGCGCTCGAAGCCGATGCGGTCGACGGTGGCTTCGATGGCGCTGTTGACGAGCTCCACGATCAGGATCAGCAGCATCGGCGCGATCAGCAGCGCGCGCTCGACGCCGCCGTGGCCGAACCACAAGCCCAGGGGTATGACGATCACGCCCAAGCCGAGTTCCTGACGGAAGGCGGCTTCCGAGCGAAACGCGCCCACCAGCCCGTTGACGCTCGCGCCGAGCGCCCGCAGCACCCGTGCCACGCCGCGGGGCTTGTAACGACCTACGGCTGCGCTGTCGGCTTCCATGTGAGGTCCAGTTGGCGCGCCGCCCGCACATCATCCAGGCGACGCACCGGCATGGTATGCGGTGCGCTCGTCACGCGGGAGGGCTCGCGCTCGGCTTCGCGCTGAATCTGTGACATGGCCGTCACGAAAGCATCCAGGGTGTCCTTGGTCTCGGTCTCGGTCGGCTCGATCAGCAGACACTCCGGCACCAGCAGCGGAAAGTAGGTGGTGGGTGCGTGGAAGCCGTAATCGAGCAGCCGCTTGGCGAAATCCATGGCGGTCACGTTGAGCTCGCGCGCCTGACGCTTGAGTGTCAGGATGAACTCGTGGCTGGCGCGCCGCTGCGGATAGGCGGCATCGAAGCCCGCCTGCTGCAGCCGCTTGAACAGGTAGTTGGCGTTGAGGGTGGCGTACTCGCCCACCTGCGGCAGGCCCTCGCGACCGACCATGCGCAGGTAGATGTAGGCGCGCAGCAGCACGCCGACGTTGCCCATGAACGCCGACAGCCGGCCGATCGACTGCGGCAGATCGGCCGCCGTCAGCCAACGGTAGCGCTCGCCCTCCTTGCCGACGATCGGTACCGGCAGGAAGGGCAGCAGTCGCTGCCCGACGCCCACCGCGCCCGCTCCGGGGCCGCCGCCGCCGTGGGGCGTGGAGAAGGTCTTGTGCAGGTTCATGTGAATGACGTCGAAGCCCATGTCCGCCGGCAGCACCTTGCCGAGGATGGCGTTGAGGTTGGCGCCGTCGTAGTAAAGGAGTCCCCCGGCGGCGTGCACCAGGCGTGCGACCTCCTCGATGTGGCGCTCGAACACGCCGAGCGTCGAGGGGTTGGTGAGCATGATGCCGGCGGTGCGCGGTCCAAGCGCACGCTTCAGAGCCGCGAGGTCGACATCGCCGTCAGCATCCACCGGGATCTCGCGCGCGAGGCAGCCACACATGGTCGCGGTGGCCGGATTGGTGCCGTGGGCCGCCTCCGGCACGATAATCTCATCGCGCTCACCGTCGCCGTGCGCGCGATGGTAGGCGCGGATCATGGCGACGCCGGCAAACTCACCCTGCGCCCCGGCCATCGGGCTGAGCGACACGCCCTGCAGGCCGGTGACCGCTTTGAGCATCTCCTGCAGCTCGAACAGACACTCGAGCAGGCCCTGGGCCTGATTCTCGGGCGCGAGCGGGTGGCGTGCCAGGAACTCCGGCAGCATCGCGTACTGGTTGCAGGCCCGCGGGTTGTATTTCATCGTGCACGAGCCGAGCGGGTAGAAGTGTGTATCGATGGAGAAGTTGAGCTGTGACAGGCGGGTGAAATGGCGCACCGTCTCGAGCTCGCCCACCTCGGGAAGCTCGGGCGGGCGCGCGCGCCGCAACCGCGCGGGCAGGTCACTCGAGGCCGCCGTGCCCGGGTCCTGCGGCCACTGATCGAGCGCGCCGCGCCCCGGGCGCGAGTATTCGAAGATCAGCTTGTCGCGCTCAGGCATTGCGCACCTCGCGTGCCGTGCGCGCGGCTCTGCCGGCGCGCGCCGGCTGCAGCACCTCGGCGAGCGTCGAGCGGTAGCGCTCGATGTCGCCGCTCGTCTTGGTCTCGGTGGCGCACACCAGCACGGCGTGGCCGAGCTCTGGGTAGTAGCGCGACAGCTCGAGTCCGCCGACTATGCCGCGCTCGCTGAGCGCTTCGAGCACCGGGGCCACCGGCCGATCGAGCTGCAGCACCACCTCATGAAAGCACGGGCCAGTGAACACCGGCCGCACGCCGGGCACGCGCGTGAGCGCCGCCGTCAGCTCGCGGGTGCGCGCATGGGAGGCAGCGGCGGTACGTGCGAGCCCCTGCGGACCCATGAGTGACAGATAAATCGTCGCCGCCGTCACCAGCAGACCCTGATTGGTGCAGATGTTGGAAGTGGCCTTGGCACGGCGGATGTGCTGCTCGCGCGCCTGCAGGGTGAGCGTGAATCCCTCGCGTCCGGCGGCATCGAGGGTGCGCCCGACGATGCGTCCCGGCATCTGCCGCACGTACTCCATGCGCGTCGTCATGAAGCCGAAGTAGGGACCACCCCCCGACAGCGGCACGCCGAGCGGCTGTCCCTCGCCCACCGCGATATCCGCTCCGCGTGCGCCCCATTCCCCCGGCGGCTTGAGCAACGCGAGCGAGGTGGGATTGACCACCGCGATCACCAGTACGCCGTGGGCGTGCGCCCAGTCGGTGAGCGCATCCACGTCCTCGAGGCGCCCGAAGAAGTTCGGCTGCTGGATTACGAGCGCGGTGATGTCCTCGCCTTCGTAGCGACCGAGCGAGGCGGCGGGGATGACGCCCTCTGCGGTGCAGTAGGGCAGCTCCTCGAACTTGAGCCCCTGGTTGCTGGCCGTCGCGACCGCGACCTGACGGTAGTGCGGATGCAGCGTTGTCGGCACGAGAATCCGCGCGGACTTCGAGCGACGGTGAGCGCGCACCGCCATCAGGGCCGCCTCCGCGCTGGCAGATCCGCCGTCGTACAGCGAGGCATTCGCCACTTCCATGCCGGCGAGCCGCGCGATCATGGTCTGGAACTCGTAGAGGAGCTGCAGCGTCCCCTGACTCGCTTCGGCCTGATAGGGCGTGTAGGCGCTATAGAACTCCCCGCGCGTCGTGATCGCCCAGACCGCCGCGGGAATGTGGTGCTCGTAGGCGCCGGCGCCGATGAAGCTGAGCGCCGTGCCATCGGCGCGCGCGCGTGCGCTCATCAGGCGGCCGATTTCCATCTCGTTGAGAGCCTCGGGCACCCCGCTCAGCGACTTGACGCGCAGTTTCGGCGGAATCTCGTCGAACAGATCCTCGATCCGTTCGACCCCGATCGCGGCCAGCATGGCGGCAACGTCGGCCGCGGTGTGAGGAATGAAGGCCATCAACTCTCCTCCGCCGCCAGCACCTTCTCGTAGTCCGCGGGCGAGAGCAGCTGCGCAGCCTCGAGCGCCCCGGGGGCAGGCCGCAGCCGCATCAGCCAGCCTGCGCCATAAGGCTGGGCGTTGACCGTCTCGGGCTGCGTGGCGAGCCGCTCATTGCCGGCGGTGATCTCGCCCGCGAGCGGTGCATACACGTCCGCGGCCGCTTTCACCGACTCGACCACCGCGCACGCCTCGCCCGCCTGCACCTTACGTCCCGCCTGCGGCACTTCGACGAACACCAGGTCGCCGAGGGTGTGCTGGGCATGATCGGTGATGCCGATTTCCACCGTGCCGTCGGCGAGTGAGCGCAGCCACTCGTGGGACTTCGTGTAGCGCAGATCCGCGGGAGCGTTGCTCATGGAAGATCCTTCGCTTCAGTCGCCAGGGACACCAGGGGTTTGCCGGCGCGCACGAACGGTGGCTTCACGACGCGCGCGCCGAGGAGTTTGCCGCGTATGTCCACCTGTACCCGCTCGCTGGTGGCGGACGGCACGCGTGCGAACGCGATCGAACGCTCGAGCGTCGGCGAGAACGTGCCGCTGGTGATCTCGCCTTCACCACCTGCGGGCACGATCACCCGCTGATGACCGCGCAGCACGCCGCGGTCCTCGAGCACGAGACCGACGAGCTTGCGCGGCGAGCCGCGCTTCACGATCGCCTCGAGCGCGGCGCGGCCGATGAAGCTGCGCTCGCGCGGCTCCATGGCGACCGTCCAGCCGAGGCCCGACTCGAACGGGTGGGTGCTCTCGTCCATGTCGCTGCCGTAGAGGTTGAGTCCCGCCTCGAGGCGCAGCGTGTCGCGCGCGCCCAGCCCACAGGAGGCCACGCCGAGCGAGTTGAGCCTGCGCCAGGTGGAGACCGCCTCGGCGGCCGGTAGCATGATCTCGAAGCCGTCTTCGCCGGTATAGCCGGTGCGTGCCACGAACCAGGACCCGAGCTGGCGTCCGAGGAAGCTCGCGAGCGCGAGTGCGGCCTGCGCATCCGGCGGAGCGAGCAGCTCGGCCGCCTTGGCACGCGCCTGTGGCCCCTGGATCGCGAGCATAGCGAGATCGGCGCGCTCACTGAGCTCGACGTCGAAGGCCGTCGCCTGTGTGCGCATCCAGGCGAGGTCCTTGGCGCGTGTGCCCGCATTCACCACCACGCGATACCATGAATCGTCGAGCCGATATACGATCAGGTCATCGAGCACGCCCCCCTGCTCGTTCAGCATGCAGCTATACAGCGCCTGACCCGGCGCCTTGAGCTTCGCGACGTCGTTGGCGAGCAGCTGCTGCAGGAAGGCGCGCACCCGCACGCCCGCGAGGTCCACGATCCCCATGTGCGAGACGTCAAACACGCCGGCAGCGCGGCGCACCGCGTGGTGCTCGCCGATCTGCGAGCCGTACTGCACCGGCATTTCCCAGCCGGCGAAGTCGACCATGCGTGCGCCGAGCTCCTGGTGCAGTTTGTAGAGCGGGGTCTGTCGTCCCACGGATCACTCTCTGTGTCGGACAAGTCAGAGGGGCCGCGCCTCTTCGCCTTCACGCGAGGCGCCTGCCGCCCTTCTGTCCTGTGACCTGAGAGATCAGGCGCCGTGCGCCGGCGCCGCTCCCCTTCGGTGGGTGGATCCGTCGATCCACCACTCTCCAGAAGCCGAAGCGGAACTTTCGCTCCGCAGTCTGCCGTTCTTGGGCCTGAGCGTTTCCGGGCGGGAGTTGCGCCTTCGGCGTTCCGGCGCGGGCCGGACTCTCTCCGGACAGACTGATTCGGGCGGCGCAATGATAGCAGGACCCTGCCGATGCCGCCCAAGCGTGACAACGGTAGAATCTGCGCACCTTAGCTTGCGTGACCTCAATGTCCAGCCCGCGTCGAGCCAGTATTCAGGTATCCATCGGCCAGGTGCGCGTCGGCGGCGGCGCGCCGATCGTGGTGCAGTCGATGACCAATACCGACACGGCCGACGTCGCTGCCACGGTCCGCCAGGTAGAGTCGCTCGCGCGCGCGGGCTCGGAGCTGGTGCGCATCACGGTAAACAGCAGCGAGGCCGCCGCCGCCGTCGCCCCCATCCGCGAGCAGCTCGATCGGGCCGGCGTGAGCGTGCCGCTGATCGGCGACTTCCACTTCAACGGTCACAAGCTGCTGCGCGAGCACCCCGCGTGCGCCGCGGCACTCGCCAAGTACCGCATCAATCCCGGCAACGTGGGTCGCGGCAGCAAGCGCGATCCGCAGTTCGCCGAGATGATCGAAACCGCGTGTCGTTATGACAAGCCGGTGCGCATCGGCGTCAACTGGGGAAGCCTCGATCCGGAGCTGCTGACACGGCTGATGGACGAGAACTCGAAGCTCGCCGAGCCGCTCGACGCGCAGCAGGTGACGCGCAAGGCCGTGGTGCAATCGGCCCTCGAGAGCGCCCAGCGTGCCGAGCAGCTCGGACTGCCTCACGAGCGCATCGTCCTCTCGGCCAAGGTGAGCGGCGTGCAGGATCTGATTGCGATCTACCGCGAGCTCGCCGGCCGCTGCGATCTCCCGTTGCATCTCGGGCTCACCGAGGCCGGCATGGGATCGAAAGGCATCGTCGCCTCGACCGCCGGGATCGCAGTGCTGCTGCAGCAGGGGATCGGTGACACCATTCGCGTGTCGCTCACGCCGGAGCCGAACGGTGATCGCTCCCAGGAAGTCATCGTGGCGCAGGAGATCCTGCAGACCATGGGGCTGCGTGCCTTCACGCCGCTGGTGGTGGCGTGCCCCGGCTGCGGCCGTACCACGAGCACTTTCTTCCAGGTGCTCGCCGCCCGCATTCAGGCACACATCCGCGCACGCATGCCGCAGTGGCGGCGCGAGTACGCCGGGGTGGAGGACATGACCGTCGCGGTGATGGGGTGCGTGGTCAATGGACCAGGTGAGAGCAAGCACGCCAACCTCGGCATCAGCCTGCCCGGCACCGGCGAGCGACCGGTGGCGCCGGTGTACGAGGATGGCGAGAAGACCGTCACGCTCAAGGGCGAGCGGATTGCCGAGGAGTTTCAGGAGATCGTCGAGCGGTATGTCGCGCGCCACTACGCACGGCTCGAGTCTTCCGCCACGGCAGGCGGAGCCGACGCGTGAGCGAGCTGGCCGCGCGCAGGTGCAAGCCCTGTGAAGGCGGCATCGCACCCCTGACGCGCGCCGAGGCGCTCGCACTGCTCGCGCAAGTCTCGAGCGCGTGGACGCTCACCGACGCCGCGCGTGCGATCCGGCGCGAGTTCGCGTTCCGGGACTTCTACCGCACCATGAGCTTCGTCAACGCGCTCGCGCACGTGGCGAACATCGAAGACCATCACCCCGACCTCGAGGTCGGCTACAACTACTGCCGCGTCACCTTCACCACCCATGCCATTCAGGGGCTGTCGGAGAACGACTTTGTGTGCGCGGCCAAGACCGATCTGATTCCGCTGGCTTAGAGGCGGCGCGGGCGGCGCTGCGGCGCGCCAGGGTAGCGGCGCGCGATCCATTGCTCGAGCAGGCGCAGTCCGTGGGGCTCGAGGTGACAGGTGCGCACCCGGCCGGTCTTCTCCATGCGGATGAGCCCAAACTTCTCCAGCACCCGCAAGTGCTGCATGACCCCCGGTAGTGAGATCGCCAGCGGCTCGGCCAGCTCGCTGACCGAGGCATCCCGGTCGCACAGCTGCTCGACGATGGCGCGGCGCGTCGGGTCGGCGAGCGCGCGCAATACATTGTTGAGCGCACGATAGTTAAGCATTTACTTAACTATAGCCGAAACCGACCTCCGCTACCCGGGCTGACAGCGCGCGGCCTCCGGCAGCTCGCCGCTCAAACCGAGCGCACGGCGGATGAAGAAGCGTCGCAGCTCGGGCCGGCCGTTCAGCCAGGAGAGGCCGCGCTGCGCGAGATGCGCCACCGGCCCGCGCCCGTGAGCGAGCAGCCGGTCGAACGCGTCGATGGCGGTTGCCATGGCGGCGACCTCGCTCCTGCGCCAGCGCTCGTAGGCCCGCAGCACCCCGAGCGCTCCGGGATCCTCACGGCGGGCGACCGCCGCCAGCACGAGCTGCGCGAGCGCAGCCGCATCGAGCAGGCCGAGATTGACTCCCTGCCCGGCGAGCGGATGCACTACGTGAGCGGCATCGCCGATCAGCGCGACACGCGGCCCGACGTACCGCTGCGCGCTGATCCGCCGCAGCGGAAAGCTCGCGCGCTCGCTGACCAGCCGCGTGCGACCGAGGGCGAGGTCCGAGGCGCGGTCGAGCTCCTGCGCGAACGCGGCGTCCGTGAGCTGCAACAGCTCCGCGGCCAGCTGGTCATCGGCGGACCAGACGATCGAGCTCGTGCCAGCGGCGAGCGGCAGGAAGGCGAGCGTGCCGTCCGGCATGAAGCGTTGCCAGGCGGTCGCAGCGTGCGGCATTGCGGTCGCCACCGTCGCGACGATGGCCGTCTGACCGTAGGCTGCGGTGTCCGCACCGAGACCCGCCGCCGCGCGCAGCGGTGATTGCGCGCCATCGGCCCCGACGACCAGGCGAGCTTCGAGCGCACCGCGCGCACTGCGCACGCGCACCAGCAAATCTTCGATCTCGAGCGCGGCGAGCGCGCCGGACTGGAGCTGCCCGCCGGCCTGTACGAAGGCTGCGAGCAGCGAGCGCTGCAGCAGACGGTTCTCGACGATCCAGCCGAGATTCGGCTCGCCGACATCGGCGGCGTCGAACTCCAGCACCGCATCGCTCGTGGGAGAAACACTCGCGTGCCACACCCGCATGTGCTCATAAGGCGACAGCCGCTCAGCCGGGAGGCGTGCCCAGCCGCCTGCACTGCGCAGCACGCGCTCGCTCGCGCGCGACAGGGCGACCACGCGGGTGTCGGTCGGCAGCGCCGCGAGCGGCGTATCGTCCGGCAACGCCTGCGGGTCGAGCAGCGCCACCGACAGACCCGGCGCACCGCCGGCGCCGCGCGCCAGCAGCGCCGCCGCGCAGGCTCCCACCGGCCCGCCGCCGACGATGACGACGTCAAACATCGCGCAGCGGCAGGCCGCGGGCGAGCCGTGGCGAGGGGCCGCCGAAGCCGCTGGCGACTCGCGCCAGCGCGCCCTTGGCCGGCGGTGTGAGGTCGAACAGCAGCAGGCCGAGGTTGCGCAGCAGAGCGACTCCCGGGCGGCGATCGGCGAACAGTCTCACCAGCGAGTCGGTGAATCGCACGACCGCGGCACGATCGCGCGCGCGCCAGCCCTCGAAACGGCGCAGCAGCTGCGGCGCGCCGGCATCGCCCGGTGCAGCGGCGATCACTTCGGCCAGCATCGCCGCATCGCGCAGCCCGAGATTGAATCCCTGTCCGGCCACCGGATGCAGCGCCTGGGCGGCGTTACCAATCAACACCACGCGCTGCGCCGTGGTGGTCGTGGCGCGCGTCAGCTTCAACGGATAAGCGCCGCGCCGGCCGGCGCGTGCGAAGCGGCCCGCGCGCCAACCGAACTCGCCCTGCAGCTGCGCGAGATACGCGGGCTCTGACAGCGCCAGCAGCTGCTGTGCGCGTTCGGGCCGGCAGGCCCAGATCACGGCCAGCCTGCCGCCCGGCATCGGCAGCACGGCGAGCGGACCGGCCGCGGTGAAGCGCTCGTAGGCGCAGTCGGCGGGCGCACCCTCGGCGAGCACCGTGGCGACCACCGCCACTTGTCCGTAGTCCTCGACCTCGGCGGCGATCCCCGCTGCGGCGCGGATCTGCGATTGCGCGCCGTCGGCGCCGACCACGAGGCGCGCGGCAACCTGCCGGCGTGCGCCGGAGTCACTCACCGCGGTGAAGCGCACGACCTCGGCGCTGACGGTGAGATCCTCGACGCGCCCCGGGACCTCGAGCAGCAGATTCGGTGCCGCAGCGAGCCGCTGCCACAGCGCCGCCCCGAGCGAGCGGTTCGCGACGACATGGCCGAAGGCATCGATTCCCTGCTCTGCGGCTCTCAGGCGCGCAAAGCCGAAGCGCCCCGCTTCCGAGACGTGGATCGAGCGAATCGCGGCCGCCTCGGCGGCCACCGCCGGCCAGACGCCGAGACCCTCGAGGATCCGGCGGCTGGCGTTGCCGAGCGCGGTGGTGCGCTCATCGAAGCTCGGGTGTGTATCCGAGGCGAACGGCACGCTCTCGACGAGCAACAGGCGACGCCGGGTGCCGGCCAGCCCGGCCGCCAGACTGGCGCCGACCAGGCCACCGCCGACGATGGCGACGTCGACTTCGAGGAGCTCGGCGGGTGCGGGCGTCAGCATCGGATGAGCGCTTCAGGCGCGTGCCATGACAGCCTCGATCGCGTCGGGTTCCTTCGGCGCGCGTGCGGTGAGCACCTCGGGGTCACGCCGAGTCACGACCACGTCGTCCTCGATGCGGATGCCGATACTGCGGAAGCGCTTCGGTACATCGCGCGCGCCGGCCGGCAGGTAGATGCCCGGCTCGATAGTCATGACCATGCCGGGCTCGAGTACGCGCCACTGATCTCCGACCTTGTAGTCGCCGACGTCGTGCACGTCGAGGCCGAGCCAATGGCCGGTGCGGTGCATAAAGAAGCGCCGGTAGGCGCCGCTGCGGATCAGGGCGGGCACCCGGCCGCTCAGCAGCCGCAGCTTCACCAGCCCCTGGGTGATTACCCGCACGGCAGCCTCGTGCGGGGCGTTCCAGTGATTGCCCGGTCGCACGCACTCGATCGCCGCACGGTTCGCTGCCAGCACCACCTCGTATACCGCCCGTTGCGCGCTGCTGAAGCGTCCGTTGACCGGGAAGGTACGGGTGATGTCCGAGGCATAGCACTCTAACTCGCAGCCAGCGTCGACCAGCAGCAGGTCGCCGCTCGCGAGCGGCTGATCGTTGTTGCGGTAATGGAGCGTACAGGCGTTGGCGCCTCCGGCAACGATCGGCTGATAGGCGGTGTCGGCATTGTGGCGGCGGAACTCGTGCAGCAGCTCCGCCATGAGCTGATACTCGGTCACCCCCGGGCGGCAGAAACGCATCGCCCGCAGGTGCGCGCGCGCCGCAATCCGCGCCGAGGCGCGCAGCAGCGCGAGCTCGCGGCGCGACTTGTAGAGGCGCATGTCGTGCAGCACGTGATCGAGCGCCACGAACTCCTGCGGCGGATGACGGCCATTGCGCGCCTGGGCACGCAGTCCGTTGACCCAGCCGACCACACGCTGGTCGAAATCCGCGTAGGCACCCATGGTGTAGAACACGCGCGTGCGGTTCTCGAGCAACCCGGGAAGAATCTCGTCGAGATCGGCGATCGGAAAGGCATCGTCGGCCGCGTAATCGCGCGCCGCACCTGCCGGACCCGCCCGGCGGCCGTCCCAGGCCTCGCGTCGCGGATCGCGATCGCGCACGAACAGGATGTACTCGGCCTGCGGCCGGCCCGGCACCAGCACCGCGACGGCATCGGGCTCGCCGAATCCGGTGAGGTAGTGGAAGTCACTGTCCTGGCGGTAGGGAAACTCGACATCGCCGTTGCGATGCCTGACCGGAGCGGCCGGCAGCACCGCAATCGAGTCGCGGCCCATGAGGCGCATCAGCTGACGGCGCCGGCGCGCGAATTCATCCCTCACCGCGGGCCATGCCTCGCCACGGGCCGCGCCGTCTTTCAATGCAGCGGCTCGGCGGAGGCCGCCGGCACGCGGCGCGCGCCGGCCAGCTCTTCGAACAGCAGCTGCACGCCGACGCGCACGAATTCCACCAGCTCGGCGTACGCGCTCTCGTTCGATTGCTCGTCCTGACCGGCGTCGACCTCAGCACGTGTGATCTCGATGAGATCGCGCACGATCTCGCCCACCTCGCCGGGCAGCTGCTTCATGTCGGGGATGGCGCCGGCGCCGAGGCCGTAGAGGAGCCCCTGACACCAGCGCGCGAGTGCCGCGGTGCGCGCCGCGAGCGGCTCATCGTCCGTCGGCAGCAGCAGCTCGAACTCCATGTCAGGCTGCAGCAGTGCGGCGACCGTCGCCGCATACAGCTCCTGCAGGGTCGCGGCGGCGGCGGGCGCGGCGCGCCCGTCCGGCAGAATCTCCTTGAGCCAGTCCTCGAAGCGATAGCCGCTGGCGGCGCACAGGCACCCGGCGAGCATGCCGTGAGCCTCGGCTGCCTCGGCGAGCGAGTGTTCCTGCGCGAGCAGCTGCTGAACGTGGCTGTACTGCGGCTGAATCATGTTAAGCGCCTCATTATAATTGACCGCTCGAAGAGCGCCGCTCTATAGTCACCTGCATGAGCGAGACTACAAAAACACAACTCGATCTCGAACTGACGCGGCTGGCAAAACGGATTGATGAGCTGATCGTAATTCTCGAACACCTCAGGGACGAGAACCGCGCGCTGCGCGCGCGCCACGAGTCGCTCGCCGGTGAGCGTGCCGTGCTGATGCAGAAGAACGAGCAGGCGCGCACCCGCGTCGAGGCGATGATCGGCCGGCTCAAGACCCTGGAGCACGGTGCGTGACCCAGCAGGACCAGGCGCGCGTCAGCGTGCGCATCATGGAGAAGGAGTACCTGATCGCCTGCCCGTACGAGGAGCGTTCCGCGCTGCTCGATGCGGCCGAGCTCCTCAACGCTCGCATGCGCGAGATCCGCGACGGCGGCAAGGTAGTCGGTCTCGACCGCATCGCCGTCATGGTGGCGCTCAACCTCGCGCACGAATACCTCAGGGGGCGGGATCGCGAGTCGAAGCTCGACAACGGCGTGGGCCACCGCGTGCGCGCGCTGCGCGAGCGGGTCGAGGGAGCGCTGGAAAAGGGGCAGCAGCTCGAGCTGTGACGCGCGCACACCTCTAAGCGCAGCGTAATTGGTGTACAGTGTCGCTGGCGTCGCCTGCGGTGTTCGACAAGCGGGCCCGGTTACCTCGGACCCTAATTGAAACACCCTCGGGACTTCAGGCTTGCGCGCAGCGTGTGCAAGTCCGCCTTCGAGCGGAAAGCCTTACCTGCCGCAGCTCGTCCCACTTGTTGCTCCGGTTCGAGAGCAACGGTTCGCACCGGCACAGGCGGGTGGCGCTATCTGATGCCTGACGCAGCCTCGCTGAGCGCCGAGCGCCGGGCCCTGCGTGCCAGCCTGAACGCACGCCGCCGGCTGGTACCGCCCGGCGAGCGCGCACGCGCAGCACTGCTCGTAGCCCGCAACGTCGACCGCCTCCTGCATCTGCGGGCCGGCTGGCGCATCGCCGCTTACGCAGCCCTCCCCTGGGAACTCGACGCCGCACCGCTCATCGCGCTCGCGCAGAGTCGCGGCTGCCGCGTGTATGTGCCGCGTATCGACCGGCGCCGTGGCTCGCGCGACATGCGTTTCGTGGCGATCGACGGCCCGTGGCGCCACAACCGCCTCGGGATTGCCGAGCCCACTGGCAGCGCGACGCTCGCAGCGCGCTGCCTCGATGTGGTGTTTCTGCCGCTGGTGGGCTTCGACCGACACGGTGTGCGGCTCGGCACCGGTGGCGGCTTCTATGATCACGCCTTTGCGTTCCGCAAGCTCCGTCAGGCATGGCATGCACCGCGCCTGATCGGACTGGCGTACTCTTTTCAGCAGCTCGAGCGACTCACCGCCGCCCGCCACGACGTGCCACTCGATGCGGTGGTGACTGAAGTGGGAATCGTGCGATGCAGTACTGGCTGATGAAGACCGAGCCCGGCTCCTTCAGCGTCGAGGATCTCGCCGCCGCACCCCACCATACGACCGCCTGGGATGGCGTGCGCAACTACCAGGCACGCAAGATGCTGCGCGATCAGATGCGTCGCGGCGATCAGGCGTTTCTGTACTATTCGAGCTGCGCCGTGCCCGGCATCGTCGCGATCATGCGGGTCGTGAAGGAGGGTTATCCCGACCCGACCGCCTTCGATCGGCGCAATCCCCACTACGACCCCGGCAGCGACCCGCGACAACCGCGCTGGTTCATGGTGGACGTCGAGCTCGAGCGCCGCCTCGCGCGCACCATTGCACTCGAGGAGATGCGCGCGCACGCGAGCCGGGAGCTCAAGGGGATGGTGCTGCTGCGCCCCGGCAACCGATTGTCGGTCACACCGCTATCGGCGGCGCACTGGAAGTTCATCCTGTCGCTCGAGTGACGCGCGCGACCCGCGCTCGCGAGCAAGATGCGCGATGCGCGCAGCGCTGCTCGAGTGGCATGCACCGCTGTGCTCGCTTGTAATTTGGATTCGCGTGTATATACTCGGTCCCCGGACTAACCCGCAATTGGAGAGCCAACATGGCGAAGGCAAAAAAGAAGGCCAAGAAGAAAGCTGCCAAGAAGAAATAGGCCTTAAACTCGGCGGCCATTCGCGTGGCCGCCGAGTCTGATCCGAGGACTGTGCCCGCCATGTGAGCGGGCACAGTCGTTTCTGGAGCCGGCCGAATGGCTGAGACGCAAGCAAAGAAGCGGCGCGCCGCACTCGCCGCACTCGAACTGGTCGCCGGCCACACCCCGATCGGTGTCGGCAGCGGCTCGACCGTGAACCTGTTCATCGAGGCCCTCGCCACCAGCGGCGGCAAGCGCGCCGCAGTCTCGAGCTCGGAAGGCAGCAGCGCACGGCTGCGCGCCGCAGGGATCGAGCTGCTCGACCTCAACGAGGTCGGCGAGCTCGATCTGTATATCGACGGCGCCGACGAGGCCAACCCCGCGCGCCAGCTCATCAAGGGGGGCGGCGGCGCATTGACACGCGAGAAGATCATCGCCGCGGCGGCGCGGCGCTTCGTCTGCATCATCGACGACGGCAAGCTGGTGGCCACCCTCGGGCGCTTCCCGCTGCCGCTAGAGGTCATCCCCATGGCTCGCGCGCTGGTCGCGCGCGAGCTCAGCGCCCGCGGCGGTCGACCGGTCTGGCGGGCGGGCTTCCTCACCGACAACGGCAATCACATCCTCGACGTCCATGGCTTGCGGATCACTGATCCGACCGCGCTCGAGCGCGAGCTCAACCAGATTACCGGCGTGGTCACGGTCGGCCTGTTCGCGCGGCGGCCAGCGGACCTGCTGCTGGTCGGGACGGCGGCGGGTGTCGAGCGCCGCTGAGCCCTCCGCGGGCTTCATCAAACATCACCAAACCTTCACGAGACTTCAGGCCACCTTCACGCGGGGCGTCGGGGTGGCGCATACCCTGCCTGCGGTCCTTGGAATTACCCAACCTGGAGAACCGCGATGAACACATTGAAGTCGATTCCGTCCGGCAGGTTCTGGTCGGTCGCCTGCGCCGCGCTCGCCTGCGTGCTGTGCGTCGCTCAGGTGCCGGCCGGCGAGCCCGGCCCGCGCAGCGTGACCGTCAGCTTCCGTGATCTCGATCTGACCACCGTTACCGGCGCACGCACTCTCTATCAGCGCCTCAAGAATGCCGCCCAGTCGGTGTGCGACCAGCCCCGGATCGGCATTGAGGGTTATCGGGTGTGGCACGCCTGCTACGACACCGCGCTCAGCGATGCGGTCGCGAAGGTGAACAGCCCGCTGCTGATCGCGATGCATCGCGGACACGGCAAGGTGCTCGACACCGCGACCGCCATGCTGAGCAAGTGAGCGTCGGGGACTCACACCGTGAGCGTCGCAGCTCACCTCGTGAGCGTCGAGCACACCCACCGGGCCCGAGGGCCCGGTGGGTGGTGTGGCGCCCCGACTGCCCAAGAGCGCGCCGCAGCACGTTCCGGCGTAAGATCTGGCGAACCTGTGGCAAGCGCCCCGCAAAAGACGGCGCTGGGTATGCCAGACACCCCATTAGGCGAAACCGGCCCGCAGTCGGCGGGCTATCAGGTCGGCGATCTCATCATCGACCTTGGCCAGCGGCGCGTCATGCGCGGGACAACCGACATTCCATTGCCCCACCTGTCGTTCGAACTGCTGGTGACGCTGGTACGGGCGGCCCCCGATCTGGTCACCTTCGACCAGCTCACCGAGCGCGTATGGCCGGGGCTGGTGATCACCCCCGAGACCATCAGCCAGCGGGTGAAGCTGGTACGTGACGCCCTCGGCGACCACCCGCAGTCGCCGCGCTACATTGCCGGCGTGCGCAGCAACGGCTACCGACTGGTCGCAGCGGTGGGGCCGTTACCGGACAAGCGCCGACCGCCTGCGCTGAGTGAAGAGCTCACGACACCGAGCGCCGAGTCCGAGTCGCCGGCGCCGACGCACACCTATGGTGTGACGGCAATTGGAGCGCCGGTTGCAAGCGCCGACGAGCGGCGCACCCCGAGCCGTGCCTCCTGGCTTGGTGGGATTCTGATCGTGACGCTCCTGCTCGCCACACCCTGGCTGTTTACACGCTATCTGCGCGCGCCGACGGCCGCGGCGCCGCCCGAGGTGCCTGGTACCGTAATAGTGCAGCCGCCGCGGACGATTGCGGTCCTGCCGCTGGTCGACATGAGCCCCGCGGGCGGCAATGCGTACCTCGGCGATGGCCTGGCGCAAGAGCTGTCGGCGCGCCTGGCACGCGTCCGCGGGTTGCGCGTCGCCGCGCGCACCTCGGCGTTCGCGTTCAAAGACCGGCGGGCGGATGCACGCACCATCGGCCAGACGCTCGGCGTGCGTCACCTGCTCGAAGGGAGCGTGCGCCGCGAGGACGACCATCTGCGCGTCACGGTTCAGCTGATCGATGCCGCCTCCGGCTATGACGTGTGGTCACAGACCTATGACCGCACCTGGCAGGATCTGCTCGTCATCGAGGACGATCTGGCGCGCTCGATCATGCGCGCCCTGCAGGTGATGCTCTCGAATGAGGCGGCGCAGCGCCTCACGCAGTCGCCCACGACGCACATCGCGGCATTCGACCTGTATCTCGGCGGACTGGCCAAGCTGCACGCGCCAGGCGGCCCGACCCACCTCGACGAGGCCGAGCAGAGTTTCCGCCAGGCGCTGGTGGAGGATCCGAAGTTTGCCCTGGCCTACGCGGGCCTGTGTCAGCGCTACGTCATGGGCTACGAAAAGAGCGGCGATGCCACTCTGGTCACGCGGGCTGAAGACGCCTGCGGTCAGGCGCTCAAGCTCGACAACTCACTGCGCGAGGTCACGGCCGCGCTCGGCCACCTGTACGTCGTGAGCGGCCGCCACGTTCATGCGGAGGCCATGTTTCGCAGTGCACTGCGTGCTGATCCGGGCGATGCCGACGCTTACATCGGGCTGGGGGAAGCGCTCGAGGGGCAGCAACACACGGCGGAAGCCGAGCGTGCCCTGCGCCAGGCTGTCGACGTCGAGCCGAGCTACTCGACGGCGCAGACCGCGCTCGGCAATTTTCTGTTTCGTCACGGGCGCTCAACAGCGGCGCTGGCAGTCTACCGGCGCGTGACCGAGCTGACCCCCGCGAGTCCGGACGCCTTCACCAACCTGGGCGCCGCTCTGGAGATGAGCGGCGACTTCCAGGGCGCCGCGGGCGCCTTCCAACGCTCGCTGACGCTCGAGCCGACGCGCGGCGGCTACTCGAACCTCGGCACGGTGTACTACTTCCTCGGGCGTTACCAGGATGCCGCGCACATGTTCGGGCAGGCCGCCGGGATTGCCGCCCAGGATCACCGTCTGTGGGGCAATCTCGCGGACGCGCTCTGGCAAATCGACAGTGCACGCCCTCAGGCGCAGGCCGACTATCGACGTGCCATGACGCTTGCGCAGCGCAGTCTCGAGGTCAACCCGAAGGACGCCGTCACCTGGATGCAGCTCGCGTACTACAGCGCCCGGGTCGGTGACCAGAGCCAGGCGCAGCGCTCTGCGAGCCGTGCGCTTGGGCTCAGCTCGGACGACGTGTTCGTGCACTACTATGCCGCGCTCATCGCGCTCGAGCGGCAGGATGCGCCGAGCGCACTCGATAACCTGCAGCGCGCTCTGAGCCTGGGCTATCCCGTGGCGCTGGTGCGTGCCGCGCCCGATTTCACCAGTCTGCGTTCTGACGCGCGTTTTCAACGCCTGCTTGTGCAGGCGCAGCAACCACAGTCAGGTTCACCGAGGTAACCACAGCAACCGGAGGACGCCGAAATGGCCACCATGAAAATCGACATCGCCATCGCCAACAACACCGTCGTGTGCAGCCCTGTAAGCGGACACGTCCGCGGGCACGAGGGTGACGACATCTCCTGGGAGAGCAACCACAAGTTCAGCCTGTTCTTCGCTCTGCTCACAGGCAGGGGTGAACAAAACTGGCCGTTCACCGGGAGTCCGGCCAAAGTGTCTGAAGTGACGCGCTTCAAGGGCACCCTGGCGCGTTCGGATGAGAACAGCCCGCCCGCTTACAAGTACACGGTGGTCATCGACGGCTTTCCGCCCCTCGACCCGATCATCATCGTGGAAAAATGAGCGATGCCGAGTGGACAAAAAGAGAGGCCTGTCAATCGCGACAGGCCTCGTGGTTTGGCTGGGGGACTAGGATTCGAACCTAGGTAAACGGAGTCAGAGTCCGTTGTCCTACCGCTAGACGATCCCCCAGAGGTAGCGCGATGCCGCCGGTGCGTCGGCGCGCCGGCGGTGAGCCATTCTAACGCTTCGAGTACTGCGTACCGCGGCGGGCCTTGCGACGCCCGACCTTCTTGCGCTCGACCTCGCGCGCATCGCGTGTCACGAAGCCGGCGGCGCGCAGCGGCTTGCGCAGCGTCGCATCGTAACCGATCAGCGCGCGCGTCAGCCCCATGCGGATGGCACCTGCCTGCCCGGTGATGCCGCCGCCGCCGACGGTGACCGAGATGTCGAACCGGTCGACGAGCTTCACGGCCTCGAGCGGCTGGCGCACGATCATGCGCCCGGTCTCGCGGCCGAAGAACTCATCGAGCGGACGGTCGTTCACCGTGATCCGCCCGCTGCCGGGCTTGAGGTAAACGCGTGCCGTCGCGGTCTTGCGGCGGCCGGTACCGTAATGATTCTGCACTGTCGCTGGCATGCCGTACGGTCCTATTGAATGTCGAGCGGCTTCGGCTGCTGCGCCTGATGCGGGTGCTCCCCGCCGGCGAACACGTGCAGCTTGCGGAACAGGCGCCGGCCGAGCGGGTTCTTCGGCAGCATGCCCTTGACAGCGAACTGGATCGCCCGCTCGGGGTGCTCGCTCAGGAGCTTCTCGAGCGCGATCGACTTGATGCCGCCGATGTGACCGGTGTGGTGATAGTAGATCTTGTCGGTCAGCTTGCGGCCGGTCACGCGGATCTTCTGCGCGTTCACGACCACCACGTGATCGCCCATGTCCACGTGCGGGCTGTAGTCGGCCTTATGCTTGCCCTTCAAGCGATGCGCGATCCGGGACGCCAGGCGGCCGAGCGTCTTGTTGCTGGCGTCGACGATGAACCAGTCGCCGCGGACGGTTTCCGGCTTGGCAAAGACAGTCTTCATGGGTCACTCGTGGCAGTGCTCGAGCCGCGGGCGGCTCAAGCCCGGGGCGGAAAAAAGGCGGGGAAGTGTACTCAAGCAGGTGCAGCAATGCAAAAGCGCACCGCCAACGGTCGGGAAGAGCGCCAGCCCCGCCGGGCACGGGGCTGGCTGCCCGGATTGCCCCCTATAATATGAGGTGGGGTATATGGGCTCGGGCCTCACTCTAGACTCTGCCATCGCCGCGGTTGATCGCGCTCTGCGGTCCGTGCTGGCGCCGGCGCAGGCGACGCGCCCTGCTCCGGCGGGCGCTACCGACGAACCGCTCTCCGAGGCCGATCGCCACTCGAGCGCGGCGCTCATGCGCGTCAATCACTCCGGCGAGCTTGCCGCACAGGCGCTGTACCACGGTCAGGCGCTGTTCGCCCGCAGCGCGGCGACGCGCGCGATGCTGCTGGAGGCGGCACGCTCGGAATCGGACCACCTCGCCTGGTGCGAGTCGCGCCTTAAGGAGCTCGCGGCGCGTCCGAGCCTGCTCAATCCGCTCTGGTATGCGGCGTCGTTCGCGATCGGTGCCGCTGCCGCGGTGCTCGGCGACCGCGCCAGCCTCGGCTTCGTCGCCGAGACGGAGCGCCAGGTCGAGGGCCATCTCGATGCGCACCTCGAAAGACTGCCAGCCGGTGACACGCGCAGCCGTGCCATACTTCGGGCCATGCGGGCGGAGGAGATCGCGCACGGTGCGCGGGCGGCCGCGGCCGGGGGCGCCCCGCTGCCGCTGCCGGTGCGAGTGCTGATGCGGCAGACGGCGCGCGTCATGACCGGTAGCGCGTATTGGGTTTGAAGATCGCGTTGTATAGTAGAAGAGGCGTTGCTGTGGGAGCGGGTATGGAAGAGAACATCAAGCCGCTGAGCGAGATTCCCGCGATCAACCGCTTCCTGAGCTATTGCCGCATCCGGGCGGTGCCGTCCAAGACCGTCGTCATCCACGCCGGTGACCTGCCGGATGTCCTCTACTACATCATCAGCGGCTCGGTGGAAGTGATGATCGAGGACGAGGAAGGCAACGAAATGGTGCTCGCCTACCTCAACCGCGGTCAGTTCTTCGGCGAGATGGGGCTGTTCTACGAGCAGCCGACGCGCAGCGCCTGGGTGCGCACCCGCAACCAGTGCGAGCTCGCCGAAATGACCTACCCGCGCTTCCGGCAGATCGCCGCCGAGAGTCCGGGACTGGTGTTCGAGCTCGCCACGCAGCTCGCCACCCGACTCGACCGCACCAACCGCAAGCTCGGCGACCTCGCCTTCGTCGACGTCACCGGGCGGGTCGCACACGCCATCATGGACCTGTGCGGTGAGCCCGACGCCATGACCCATCCGGAGGGCATGCAGATCAAGGTGAGTCGCCAGGAACTTTCACGCCTGGTGGGATGCTCGCGCGAGATGGCGGGGCGCGTGCTCAAGGTTCTCGAGGAACAGGGCCTGTTGCGCGCGACCGGCAAGACCATCGTGGTGTTCAATGCGCGGCCGAAGATGAAGACCCGGCCGGTTATCGTGCCGGCGAAGCCCGCACCTGGGGCTGCCGCCGCCCGCGCGACCGCCCCCGCGAATCTCGACGACGAGGACGATGACGACGATGAGGACGATGAGGGCTAGATGCCGTCTAGCTGGCCGCCGCCCTCGTCAGCTGCCGCGGCGCTCTAGCCGGCGCGCGCCTGCCCTGCGCGACCCTGCGTCGCGATCTGCTGGCGCATCTCGCGGATCGTGAGCGCGTAGTCCCGGCTGCCGAAGATTGCCGACCCCGCGACGAAGGTATCCGCCCCGGCACGTGCGGCCGCGCCGATGTTGTCGACCTTGATCCCGCCGTCCACTTCCAGGCGTACGGGAAGCGCGGCAGCCTCGATGCGCTCGCGCGCGTCGGCGAGCTTGCGCAGGCTGGTGGGGATGAATTGCTGCCCGCCGAATCCGGGATTCACCGACATGATGAGCACCAGATCGAGCAGCTCGAGCGTGTAGTCGAGGTAGTCGAGCGGCGTCGCCGGATTGAACGCCAGCCCCGGCCGGCAGCCGTGCTCGCGGATCAGCGCGATGGTGCGGTCGATGTGCTGCGTGGCCTCGGGGTGAAAGCTGATGAAGGTGGCGCCGGCGGCGGCGAAGTCGGCCACGATACGATCGACCGGCCGCACCATCAGGTGGACGTCGATCGGCGCCCGCACGCCGTGACGGCGCAGCGCCTCGCACACCACCGGGCCGACGGTGAGATTCGGCACGTAGTGGTTGTCCATCACATCGAAGTGGATCAGGTCGGCGCCGGTGGCGAGCACCGCGTCGACCTCCTCGCCGAGGCGGGCAAAGTCGGCGGACAGGATCGACGGGGCTATCCACGCCTCGCTCATGCGCACAGTCTAACCCACTGCGATCAGGCTCTGCCGCGTGCGCCAGGAACGGACGTCGAGCTGGCGCGTGACGTAGGCGCAGACCATCCACGAGAGGTGGAACGCCAGCCCGGCGATGACCAGCACCTCACGCCCGCAACGGCGGCGTGCCGCTCCCGCCGGCCGGGAGTGGTTGGCTGGCGCTGGCGCTCGCCGGGTCCGGTGTGCTCATGACCTCGCGCGCTCGTTCACGGGGCCGTGAGCCGCGCGAGCGCCTCGCGGTACTTCTCGCCGGTGCGGGCGATGACCTCGGGCGGCAGCTTCGGTCCCGGCGGCCGCTTGTTCCAGGCGAGCCCCTCGAGGTAGTCGCGCACGAACTGCTTGTCGAAGCTCGGCGGGCTCACTCCCGCGCGATAGCTGTCCGCCGGCCAGAATCTCGAGGAGTCCGGCGTCAGCGCCTCGTCGATCAGGGTGAGCGTGCCGCGATCGTCGACGCCGAACTCGAACTTGGTGTCGGCGATGATGATGCCGCGCGCGCGCGCGTGCTCGGCGGCAAAGCGGTAGAGCGCGAGCGCCGTGTCGCGCACTGCACCCGCCAGCTGCGGGCCGAGGAGCCGCCTCATCTCGCCGAAGGAAATATTCTCGTCGTGATCCCCCGCCGGCGCCTTGCTCGCAGGCGTGAACAACGGCTGCGGGAGCGGTGCGGCGAGCTCGAGCCCCGCCGGCAGCGCAATGCCGCAGATCTGTCCGTGCGCCTGGTAGTCCTTCCAGCCCGAGCCGATCAGATAGCCGCGCACCACCGCTTCGATCGGCAGTGCTTTGAGCCGGCGCACGATCACCGCGCGTCCCGCGAGCAGGCGGCGCTCATCCTCGTCCGCGACCACGCTCGCGACTTCGCGGCCGGTGAGATGGTTCGGCACGAGATGGCGGGTGCGCGCGAACCAGAAGTTCGAGATGGAATTGAGGACGTACCCCTTGTCGGGGATCGGATCGGGAAGCACGACGTCGAAGGCAGATAGCCGGTCGGTGGTTACGATCAGCCAGGTCGCCTCGTCGACCGCATAGATGTCGCGCACCTTGCCCTCGTGAACGCGCTCGAGGCCGCGCAGCTCGGTGCGATAGACGATGGGTCCGGGCACGCTTGGTACTATAGCGGCCCTTTAGCCGGGGGGCACTCGTGCCCGACGCGCGCCACAGCGATGAAATGGATCGGCAAGATCGTCGGCGGCATTCTCGGTGGGCTGGTGCTCGGACCGATCGGCGCAGCGCTCGGGGCGCTGCTCGGTCATCAGTTCGACGAGTCGGGCGCGCAGCGGCAGGCGCCGGCTGCCGACGAGGACCTGGTCGCGATCGGTGCGCGCTTCTTCCGCACCACCTTCCAGGTCATGGGTTGTGTCGCCAAGGCTGACGGGCGTGTCTCTGAGCTGGAGATTTCGGCCGCGCGCGCGGTCATGGGCGAGCTGCGCCTGACTCGTGCCCAGGTGCAGGAGGCGATCGCCTGCTTCACCGCCGGCAAGCAGCCCGAGTTCGCCCTCGGCGCCGAGATCGAGACACTGGCGCGCGCCTGTCGCGGCCGGCCCGATCTTGCGCGCATCTTCATGGAGATTCAGATGCGCGCGGCGCTCACCGGCAACAACCTCGAAGGACCGGTGCGCCCGATGTTGAGCCGCATTGCTGCCGAGCTCGGCATCTCCTCCCTCGAGCTCGCCCAGATCGAGGCCGTGCTGCGCATCCAGCGGGGCGCATTCGGCGGCGCTCGGGCCCGGGGCGCGGCGACGGCTGCGCCGGCGCGCGACGCCCGCCTGGCGGAAGCCTATCGCGTGCTCGAAACGAGCTCGTCGGCGAGCGACGAGGAGGTCGCGAAGGCGTACCGCCGGGCGCTGCAGCGCAACCACCCCGACAAGCTCAAAGCCAACGGGCTGCCCGACTCGATGATGGCGCACGCCAAGCAGCGCACGCAGCAGATCATCGAAGCCTGGGAGCTGGTGCGCGCGCAGCGCGGCATCCGCTAGGCGGTGAGCGCAGCGCCGCTCAGCGCCGCTGCGCCCATTCCGCGATGACGCTGTGAATGGCGCGCACGCCGTCGGTGAGCGCCGCCGGCCCTGGCTGCAGGATGAGCGAGGACTTGATCTCGCGTACGTAGCCGTCGCGCACGGCAGGCAGTGCGCTCCAGCCCGGGCGCGCGGCGAGCGAGTCCGGACGGAATTTCTTGCCGCACCACGAGCCGAGCACGATGTCGGGGGCGCGGCGTGTGACTTCGACCGGGTCGGCGATGATGCGGTCGCGCCCGAGCGGCTGACGGGCGAGCTCCGGAAAGCAGTCTTCACCCCCGGCCAGCTCGATGAGCTCGGAGACCCAACGGATGCCGCTGATCAGCGGGTCGTCCCACTCCTCGAAGTACACGCGCGGACGGCGCGGCAGCGCCGCCGAGAGGGCGCGCACTTCGTCGAGGCCCGCCGCGAGGTTGGCGGCGAGTGCCCGTGCCTTGTCCTCGCAGCCGATCATGCCGCCGAGGGTGCGGATCATCCTGAGGATGTCGGCGACGCTGCGGTGATTGAAGATATGCACCTCGAGGCCGGCGCGCACCAGCGCGGCGGCAATGTCGGCCTGCAGATCCGAGAAGCCGAGCACCAGGTCGGGCTGCAGCGCCACGATGCGCTCGATGCGCGCGCTGGTGAACGCGGACACGCGCGGCTTTTCGCGTCGCGCCCGCGCCGGGCGCACCGTGAAACCCGAAATACCGACCACCCGCCAGTCCTCGCCGAGCAGGTAGAGCGTCTCGGTCGTCTCTTCCGTCAGGCAGACGATCCGCTCGGGAAATCCTGAAAGGGTTGTCATCGCACCACCGCACGCACGGCGCGAGCAGCGCGCCGGGGCGCACTGTATCCTTGATGCATGTCGGCGCGCATCTGGGCCTCGCTCGACGGGTTTTTCTTCGGCCCGCTGGCCGGGCGCACCGGGCCGCTTGGCTGGCCGCTGCGCCTGCTCCGCTACCCCTACGCGGTGGTGCGCGACCTGGCACGTGGCGAGATCAACCTGCGCGCCATGGGACTGGTGTACACCACGCTGTTGTCGGTCGTTCCCCTGCTCGCTTTCAGTTTCGCGATTCTCAAGAGCTTCGGCGGCCACCGCGATCTCGAGCCGATCGTCTACGAGTTCTTCCGCCCGGTGGGCGGTGCGGCGGCGGCGCAGCTCACCGCGCGGGTGGTGCAGTTCGCCAACCGCGTCAGCAGCGGCGTAGTGGGCTCGGTCGGGCTGGCGCTGCTCGCCTGGACGCTGGTCGGTACCTTCAAGAAAGTCGAGGACAGCTTCAACTTTCTGTGGCACGTGGAACAGCCGCGTGGCTTCGCCCGTCGCCTGACCGAATACACCGCGCTGCTGATCGCCTGGCCGGTGCTGCTGGTCGGCTTCATCGGGCTGTCGCAGGCGGCACTCAGCAGCGCGCCGGTGCAGGAAATGGTGCGCCTGCCCTGGCTGCAGCGCGTGCGCGGCACGGGCATCAACCTGGCGCCCTATGTGATGGTGACCGCGTTCTTCACCGCGCTCTACGTGATGATCCCCAACACCCGCGTGCAGTGGCGCGCGGCGCTCACCGGAGCGCTGGTCGCGGGGTCACTGTGGGCAGCCGTCGGCAAGATGTTCACGGCCTTCGTGGTCTACTCGACGCGCCTGCAGTTCGTGTATGCGGGCTTTGCCTTCGTGGTGGCGGCGCTGCTGTGGACCTACTTTGGCTGGTTGATCCTGCTCGCCGGCGCGCAGCTGTCGTTCTACGTGCAGAACCCGGCCTATCTGCGACTCGGCCTGCAGCAGCTGCGGCTCTCGAGCGTCGAGCTCGAGGAGCTCACCCTCAAGATCACGTACCTCGTCGGCCACGCGCACGTGGCGGGCGGCCGGCGCTGGACGGTGAGCCGCCTCGCCGACGAGCTCGGGCTGCCGAGCGTCGCGGTGGCGCAGATGGTCGGCGCGCTCGAGCGCGCCGGGCTCCTCACGCTGACCGAGCGCGACGAGCTGCTGCCGGCGCGCGATATCGGCCACATCGGGGTGTATGAGATTCTCGGTGTGGCGCGCCAGCAGAGCAGCGGTCACGTGGCGCCCCGCAACCTGCCGCTCGCGCCCGTGGACCGCATCCTCGCGGCCATCGAGGAAGCGCGCCGCAGCCGCTGCGGCGATCTGACGCTGCGCGACCTGGTCGATGAGGCGCCGCGCACCGCGCTGCCACTGACCCCGAGGCAGCAGACCACGTCAAAATGAGGAGCCTGCCATGGCGAGCGAGCACCAAGCGACGCTGAAAGAGAAGGCCGTCGAAGAGCTGCGAATGTTCTGGGTGCTGTTCGTCTATCTCGCCTTCATGTTGTCCGCTCTGCTCACCTACCGGCGGCTGGTCCTGCGTGAGGTCGACGTGAGCTACCTGCACTATGGGTTCGCCTTGATCGAGGCGGCCATCATCGCCAAGGTGATGCTCATCGGTCAGGCCGTGGGCCTCGGCAAGCGGACGAGGGGTGGATGCACAGGGAGGGCTGGCACGCCGTGACGCAACACTTCGCCAGTGTGGGGGTGGACGAATTCCTGGCGCGCACGCTGATCGTGCTGGCGGCGCTCGTTCCCTTCTTCGCCGTGTCCGAAGCCGCGCGCGTGCTTGGCAACGGCGACCTGTACGCGCTGTTCTTCGAGAAAAGAGCGACACCAGGGGCTGCGCCGCGCGCCGGCTGAACGCCCCCGCGGACAGCGGCTTGCTGCGGCTTATTCCCCGGCGATCGTCATCTCGCGCACCAGCACCGAGGGCGTGCGGATGCCGCCGCGCGCATCGAGGTCGCTGCCGAGTGCGACGATGTCGCGGTACATGGTGCGCAGGTTCCCGGCGATCGTGATCTCCTCTACCGGGTAGGCGATCTTGCCGCCGCTCACCCAGAAGCCGCTCGCGCCGCGCGAGTAATCGCCGGTCACGCCGTTGACCCCCTGCCCCATGAGCTCCGTCACCATGAGTCCGTCGCCGAGCTGCGCCAGCAGCTGATCGGCGGCAAGCGCGCGCGCCGCGGTCGCGATGATGAGATTGTGGATGCCGCCGGCGTTACCGGTGGACTTCAGTCCCAGGCGCCGCGCCGAGTAGCTGCCGAGCACGTAGCCGTCGAGCACGCCGGCACGCACCAGCTCGCGATCGTGAGTCGCCGCGCCTTCCTGGTCGAAGGGGCTGCTCGCGAGCCCTTTGGGAATGTGCGGCCGCTCCTGCATGGTGAGGAACTCGGGGAAGATCCGCTCCCCGGCCGCGTTGAGCAGAAACGACGACTTGCGGTACTGGCTCGGACCGCTGATCGCACCGAGGAAGTGCCGGAAGAGCCCGCGCGCCATCTCGGGTGTAAAAACAACCGGCGCCTTGCGCGTCGTGAGGCGGCGCGCGCCGAGGCGCGCCAGTGCCCGCTCGGCCGCGGCGCGGCCGACGTGTGCCACCGGTTCGAGCTCGCTCGGATCGCGCGCGATGGTGTACCAGTAGTCGCGCTGCATTTCCCCGCCGGCCTGCGCGATCAGCGAGCAGCTGACTGAATGGCTGGTGGTCGAGTAACCGGCCAGGAACCCGAGCGAGTTGCCATAGACACCGGTCTGTCGCTGGCTGCTCACCACCGCGCCCTCGGAGTTGTTGACGCGCGCATCGACCTCAAGTCCCGCCGCCTCGCATTCACGCGCCAGCTCGATGGCGCGCTCGGGCGGCAGCTCCCAGGGATGATCGAGATCGAGGTCGGGAATGTCGCGCGCCAGAGTCTCGGGCTCGATCAGCCCGGCGTACGGATCCTCGGCGGTGTAGCGCGCGATCGCGCACGCCTTGGCCACGGTTTCGCGCACCGCGGCGGCAGCCAGGTCCGCGGTGCTCGCCGCGCCCTTGCGCTTGCCGAAGTACACCGTCACCGCGAGTCCCCGGTCACGCTGGTACTCGACGGTGTCGACCTCGCGCAGCCGCACGCTCACCGACAGGCCCTGACTGACGGAAGCGTCCGCCTCGGATTGCGAGGCGCCCTGAGCGCGCGCCGTATCGAGCGCGAGCCGCGTGACCTCGATGAGTTGATCGGCTGCGGCGGTGATATCGGTGGGTGGCATCGGGTAAATTGTAGCAGCCGTCGCACGCTCACCGACGCACCGGCGGCGTCAGGGGCCCAGCGCATGAGTGCCGGATCGCACGACAACGAGGGAGATCATGGGGGCAGCGCGCGCCCGAGCAAGAGCGCGCGCAAGCGCACCGCGCATGCCGCCCAGAGTCTCGGCGAGACGTTGCTCGTACTGGCTGACGAGGAGCTGGCGGCGCTGCCGCTGCCGCCCGAGCTGCTCGAAGCGCTGCGCGACGCACGCCGCATCCGCAGCCGCGCCGCCCGCGCCCGCCAGCGACAGTACATCGGCAAGCTGATGCGCCTGGTGGACCCGCAGGCGGTGCGCGCCGCGCTCGCCGAGCGCGAGCGCGCCGGCCGTGGTGGCGCGGCCCTGGAGAAGCTGTTTCGCGCGCTCGACGCGTTGTTCGCTACAATGCAACAGTGAGACCGCTGGTCGGCATCATCATGGGCTCGGCTTCCGACTGGGAGATGATGCAGTCGGCCGCCGAGCAGCTCGACAAGCTCGCGATTCCCTACGAGGTGCGGGTGGTCTCCGCCCACCGCACTCCCGACCTGCTGTTCGAGTACGCCGCCGGCTGTCGCGAGCGCGGGCTCGAAGTGCTGATTGCCGGCGCCGGCGGCGCGGCGCACCTGCCGGGCATGGCGGCCGCGAAGACGGTCCTGCCGGTGCTCGGGGTACCGGTGCAGTCGAAGTCCCTCGGCGGACTCGACTCACTGCTGTCGATCGTGCAGATGCCAGCGGGCGTCCCGGTGGCGACTTTCGCCATCGGTGCGGCGGGCGCCATCAACGCGGCGTTGTTTGCCGCCGCGATCCTCGCCAACAAACACCCGGCCATCGCCGCCGCGCTCGAGTCCTTCCGCGAGCGACAGACCGCCGGCGTGCTTGGCAATCCCGACCCGCGCGCGCCCTCGCGCACATGACCGTCGGCATCGTGGGCGCCGGCCAGCTCGGCCGCATGCTCGCTTTGGCGGGCTATCCGCTCGGGCTCGATTTCCTGTGCCTCGATCCCGCGCGCGACGCGCCCGCCGGACAGGTCGCACCGCTCCTGCATGGCGCTTTCACCGACCGGCGGCTGCTGGCGCGCCTCGCGCGGCGCTGCGAGGTGATCACCTTCGACTGGGAAAACGTGTCGGTCGCGAGCCTCGCGTCGCTGACGCGCCGCCACCGCACGCGCATCTGCCCGCCCGTTACGGCGCTCGCCACCGGCCAGGATCGGGTGGCCGAGAAGCGCCTGTTCGAGCGCCTGCGCATACCCACCACGCGCTGGTGTGCGGTCGACTCGCGCACCGCTCTGTTGCGTGCCGTTGCCAGCCTCGGCGTGCCGGGGGTCCTCAAGACGCGGCGCCTTGGCTATGACGGCAAGGGGCAGGCAGTGATCCGCACCGCCGCCGATGCCGAGCGCGCCTGGAGCCGGCTCGGTCACGTGCCGCTGCTGTACGAGGAGTGGGTGCGGTTCGAGCACGAGGTTTCGGTGATCGGCGCCCGCAGCATCCACGGCGAGCTCGCGATCTACCCGCTGTGCGGCAACGTCCACGGGGATGGGATCCTGCGACTCACCTGCGCGCCGTTCGGGCCGCCGCGCTGGCAGCGTCTCGCCGCCCGCTACCTCGAGCGCGTACTGACACACTTCCGCTACAGCGGGATTCTCACCATCGAGTTTTTCGTGCGTCGCGGGCAGCTGATCGCCAACGAGATGGCACCGCGCGTACACAATTCCGGACACTGGACCATCGAAGGTGCGACCACCAGTCAGTTCGAGAATCACCTGCGGGCGATTCTCGGGCTGCCGCTCGGGGCGACCGACGCGCGCGGCTACAGCGTCATGGTCAACCTGATCGGCGAGCTGCCGGCGCGCGCGCAGCTGCTGGCACTCGAGGGCGTGCACCTGCACGTCTACGGAAAACACCCGCGCCCCGGGCGCAAGGTCGGGCACTGCACCGCGGTCGAGCCGACCGCCGTGGCCCGCAATCGGCGCGCGCGCCGCCTGCTGCGGGAATTGGCCGTGAGGGTTCGCATCCCGTAACATCGATTGCGAGCCCGCATGTACCTCGAACCCTTCAGACTCAAGGAGTTGCCGTTCCGGCTGAGCCCGGATCCGCAGTTTCTCTATCTGTCAAAACAACACGCCCGCGCCAAGGCGTACATGGAGTCGACCATCTGGTTCACGGACGGCTTCGTGGTCATCACCGGCGAGATCGGCTCGGGCAAGACCACGCTGATCGAGTCGCTCCTCAAGGAGGTGCCGAGCGACGTCGTGGTGGCGCAGATCAACCAGACCCAGGTCTCGGCGATCGATTTCCTGCAGGCAGTACTGGTGCAGTTCGGCTTCGCGCCCTTCCAGATGCGCAAGGCCGAGCTCATCAGCACGCTCAACAATTTCCTGGTCGAGCAGTACGCGGCCGGGCGCAAGGTGCTGCTGATCGTCGACGAGGCGCAGAACCTCTCGATGCACGTGCTGGAGGAGATCCGCATGCTGTCCGGAGTGGAGACCACCAAGGAGAAGGTGCTGCGGATCATCCTCGCCGGCCAGCCGGAGCTCGACCAGAAGCTCGACGAGCCCGCCCTCGAGCAGCTCACGCAGCGTGTGCGGCTGCGCTTCCACCTGCAGGCACTGTCGGAAGACGAAACCCATGCCTACATCCAGCACCGCCTCGAGGTCGCGGGCGCGGGCGAGCGCCAGCTGTTCGCCGCGGATACCTTCGCCGAGATCTTCCGCTACAGCGGCGGTGTCCCGCGCCTGATCAACACGCTGTGCGACACCGCCATGATGGCCGCCTTCACGGCCGATCGCAGCACGCTGACGCGCGCCGACGTCGCGGCCGCCGTGGCGGAGCTGCAATGGTCGGAATATGCCGCGCGCCCGCGGCAGCACGCGCGGGCTGCGACGGCCGCGACAGCCAACTCCGCCGCGGGACGCTCCGGTGCTTCCGCCCTCGGCCGCCTGCTGGTGGCGTCCGGCGGCCGCACGCTGCAGGAAGTGCCACTGCGGCCGGGGCGTCTGATCGTCGGGCGAACCGCCGACAGCGACGTGCAGATCGACAGCCGCTTCATCAGCCGCCATCACTGCCAGGTGATCACCACCGAGCACTCGTGCGTGATCGAGGACCTCAACAGCACCAACGGCATTTATGTGAAATCCAACCGCGTGCGCCGCCATCACCTCAATGATGGCGACGTGGTGCTGCTCGGCAAGCACGAGCTGATCTACATGGACGAGCGTACGACGCGCCGCGATGCGCTCGGCGATACCGTACCGAGGCTGCCGGCGCTTCCGCAAGAGAGCGTGCCGCCCGAGCCGGCCGCGGCCGAGGTCGATGAGCGTGCCGAGGGGCCGCCCGCCTAGAGACCGCCCGACTTGTCGTTACCGCCGAGCGAGTCCGGCTGAGCATACCGCGAGCGCAGCGCGCGGTAATCGCGGCGCCGCAACAGCACCACCATTCCCCCGACCACGCACACCAGTCCGAGGAGCCCCACGGTGAGGCTGAGCAGGCCGCGGGAGGCGAGCAGGTAGCTCGCGACCAGCGCAGCGATCCCAAAGATTATGTAGAACCACGGCAGGCCTTCGTAGACCGGGCGCGAGAAATGCGGGCTGCGCGGCGACATGCGGACATCCTAGCGCGCCTGCCGGGTGAGTTGGAATCGCGCGCTGCGGCGGGCCGGTCGTGCCGGCCGAATGTCGTTGTTCCGCGTGCTGCGGCGTTGTTCCGGGGCGGTGGCGTTGTCCGGGGGCGCCGGCGTGGTCGCGCGGCTGCGGCGCGGTCAGCCGAGACCCAACATGCGCGCGAGGCGCTCAAACAGCGATGGCTTCCAGGCATCGACCCGAAAGTCCGTTTGGCGCTTGCCGCGCCGACTGACTTCGGCCAGGAGCTCGGCCGGCACGTTGAGCTTCGGTACCTCGACAGTGGCTTCTTCGGAGACCATCGCAATTTCCTTCCGCGTAAGACCTGATCGAGCTGCCAGCAAATTAAGGGCTCACTCGCTGTCCGTGCGTGTGCAGAATCACAGCTTCGCCATCGCCCGTCATTATGTCGCGGAGTAACGACAGCAGTCGCAGAGTGACGACAGCTGTAGCGCGGCAGCGTCAGTCAGCGCGGCGCATGCGCGGCGCTGATGTGCGTCGTCAGGCAGTGCCGCCGACCGTGAGACCGTCGATTCTGAGCGTCGGCTGTCCCACGCCAACGGGAACGCTCTGCCCGTCCTTGCCGCAGGTTCCAACACCGTCGTCGAGCTTCAGATCGTTGCCGACCATCGCGACGCGCGTCAGCACGTCCGGGCCGTTGCCGATGAGAGTGGCGCCCTTGAGCGGCGCGCCGATGCGGCCTTTCTCGATGGCGTACGCCTCGCTCGCGGAAAACACGAATTTGCCGGAAGTGATGTCCACCTGGCCGCCGCCGAAATTCACCGCGTAAATTCCGCGCTCGACCGAGCGGATGATCTCCTCGGGAGCGTGCGGGCCGGCTCGCATGTAGGTGTTGGTCATGCGCGGCAGGGTCAGGTGGGCGAAGGACTCGCGCCGCCCGTTGCCGGTCGGCTGCATGCCCATGAGGCGCGCGTTGAGGCGGTCCTGCATGTAGCCGCGCAGCACACCGTTCTCGATCAGAACGGTGCACTGGGTCGGCGTGCCCTCGTCGTCGATGTTAAGCGAGCCGCGCCGCCGTGCCAGCGTGCCGTCGTCGACCACCGTGCACTCACTCGCCGCCACCCGCTCGCCGATCCGGTTGGCGAACGCGGAGGTTCCCTTGCGGTTGAAGTCGCCCTCGAGCCCGTGCCCGATCGCCTCGTGCAACAGGATGCCCGGCCAGCCCGGACCGAGCACCACCGTCATGGTGCCGGCGGGCGCAGGCTTGGCCTCGAGGTTGACGAGCGCCTGGCGCGTCGCCTCGCGCGCGAGCTGCAGCGGCCGCTCGCCGGCGACCAGGTCGGCGAGCGAGAAACGCCCGCCGGCGCCGGCATAGCCCTGCTCGCGCCGGCCGCCCTGCTCCACCAGCACCGAGACGTTGACGCGTACCAGCGGTCGCACGTCCGCAGCCAGCTCCCCCTGGCTGGTGGCGATGAGCACGACCTCGTGGACCGCGACCAGGCTGGCGGTGACGTGCACGACACGCGGATCCATGCGCCGAGCCTCGCGGTCGATGCGCTCGAGCCACGCCACTTTTTCGGGGGTCGTGAGTGTCGCCGCCGGCTCGACCGGCAGGTAGAGCCGGTGTCCGGTGCGCGCGTGCCAGGCACCGACGCGCCGTTCCCCGCCCTGCACCGCGATGGCACGCGCTGCCCGTGAAGCCTCGGTCAGGGCCGGCAGCACGATCTCGTCCGAGTACGCAAAGCCGGTCTTCTCGCCGGCGAGCGCCCGCACGCCTACTCCCTGCTCGATGCTGGCGCTGCCGTCCTTGACCATGCCGTCCTCGAGCGACCAGGACTCCTGGTGCGCAAGCTGAAAGTAGAGATCGGCGAAGTCCACCGAGTGCGTGAGCACCTCGCCGAATATCCGGTCGAGTCGCCGATCGTCGAGCCCGCTCGGCTGCAGGATGAGATCGCGCGCGAGTGTCAGGGGATCGTCGGGTGGTGCGGCCGTCATGTTCGCCTCGCGTGGTCGGCAGTGCCGATGAAGGTACGGTGCAGGAGCGCGGGGAACGTCTGGCGCACGCCCGCCTGCCGGGCGAGGTCGACCTGCGCCACTGCGCAGCCGCGGCCGCGCGGCACGCGCTGCATCACGCGCCCCCAGAAATCGACGATCATGCTGTCGCCGTAGGTCTCACGACCGCTCGGATGAAAGCCGGACTGCGCCGGCGCTACAACATAACAGAGATTCTCGATTGCGCGGGCCCGCAACAGCGTCTCCCAATGCGCCCTGCCGGTCGGGGCGGTAAAGGCCGACGGCACGGTGATAATCTGCGCGCCGGCGGCGCTCAAGTGCCGAAAGAGCTCGGGAAAGCGCACGTCATAGCAGACCGACAGGCCGAGCCTGCCAACCGGTGTGTCCACCACCGTGGCGGTGGATCCGGGGATCACGTGCGCCGATTCGCGGTAGCTTTCGGCGCGACCCGGAATGTCGACGTCGAACAGGTGGATCTTGTCGTAGCGTGCCACGCGCCGCCCGTCGCTGTCGTACACCAGCGAGGCGGCCGCCACGCGTCCATCGGCGCCCGCGACCAGCGGTACGGTGCCGCCGACGATCCACAGCCGCAGCCGTTGTGCCGTGGCAGCGAGAAAATCCTGTGCCGGACCGCTGCCGTCGGATTCCGCCACGGCACGCTTGTCGGCGTCCTTCAAACCCATGAACGAGAAGTTCTCCGGCAGCGCAGCGAGGGGGGCGCCACGCGCGGCCGCCTCCTCGAGCAGCGCACGTGCCTGCTCGAGATTCGCCGCCACGTCGGGCCCCGAGGTCATCTGCAGTGCGGCAACTTTCATCCTGACTCACTCCGCGGTCGTCACTATGGGGTCGTTCCAACTGCCTCGCAAATGCAGCGTGCTCGCGGCACGCCCCGGCGCGAGCCAGTCGCGCAGCCAGAGCCACAGGGCCGCGACCTTCGGGTTCGAATCCAGCCGGCGCACGGCCGCTGGCAAGCGCTGCTCGCCGCGCAGGATCCACGCCTGCCCGTCGTAGTCGCGGGCGACCAGGCCGACACGGCCGCGGAGCAGGATCTCGGCGTCGCCATCGAAGTGCAGGTCGGCCGTTTGGGCCGCGCCGTCACGCAGCTCGTAGTCGGCGGTGAGTCGCGCGAACCGCAGCCCGCTCTGCGTCGCCACGCGCAGCTCGGGACCCAAGCCCGCGATCAGCGCCGGCACGGCGAGCAGCGCAAACGGCTCGCCACCGGTCGCCGCGGCGACCGTCGTCCCATCGTCCAGTTCCATGTGGAGGTGACCGGCGAGGGTTGCAAGGGGTACGCGCGCCTCCGGTGACCATTGCAGCTCGCCATCGAGATGCCCACGACCGGCGCGAATCTCGGGGCGCAGGCCGAAAGCGGCCAGCGTCGTCGCAGCATCCGGGGTGTCGAGCGAGAACCTGGCCGCGCAGGCGGCCGTCTGGCAATGAACCTCGCCGCGCGTCTCACCGCTCGCGCCGGTGAGGCGTACGTCGGTCACCGCCAGCGCCTCGGACTGCGCAACCAGCCGCGCGCTCAGGCTGCCGAGCGAACGGCCGCGCCAGCGCAGATCATCGACGGCGAGCTGCACGGCGGGCGCCAATACCGTGGCGAGCCCCGCGCTGAGCGCAGTGTCGGCCGGTTGTGCGAGGTTGAAACCGGCGAGGCGCACGACGGCCGGGTGCGAGGCGTCCAGCACCGCTGGCCAGCGCGCGGTCGCCGCCAGGCTCGCCGACTCGAGCGCGAGTGAGGCGCCGCCGCCGTCCGCCTGCGCGAGCACGCTCACGTCCGGGTAGCTATGCCCGCCGAGCGCGAGCCGCGCGACCTCGAGGCGCGCGCGCAGCGCCGGCAAGGCCGCATCGGCGCCCGCCGCGCGCCATCCCGCGAGCGCCGACGCGAGATCGAGGCGGTTCACGCGCCCGTCGAGAACGATCGCCCGCTCCGCGGGCAACGCGGGCACTGCCCCCGCCACGCGCACCGCGGCGCGCTCGAGACGCCAGGCGTCGCCGCTGCGGCTGAACGCGGCCACCGCGCGCAGCCGTTCAGCGAGACTCAAGTGCAGTCGTCCACCGCCGCTCTCTCCCTGCAGCTCGAGGTGCAGCGGCAGCACCGCGCCCGCCGTCTTGCCGAGCGGCTCGGGCAGCGCACTCGCCACCCCGACGAGACTCGAGTCCGCGCGCAGCGACCAGCGCCGCTCCTGCGGTTTTGCCGCCGGCAGCAGCAGCTGTGCACTCCACTCGGCGTGACCGGCGAGCGGCACTGCGTCGGCGTTGCCGCCGGCCGCCTGCACGGCCTGCCGCGCATCCAGCAAGCCGCGGCCCGCGATGGCGAGAGCGGCGCCGTGCTCGCGCTGCTCGACGATCGTGAGCGTCACCGGACCGCCGAGCCATTGGCCGCTCAGAGTTGAGTGCTGTAGATGACCGCCGGCAAAGGCGACCGTGCCGCGCAGGGCGTGGATCGGGGGCAGGCCTGCGAGCGCGCGCAGCTCGGCAGCCTCGAGCAGCGCCGCGACCCGCACCTGCGGTGCCGACGATGATGCGGCCGTGACGTCGAGATCGAGCCGCGTCTCGCCGCGCAGGTCGACGTCGGAGACTCCCGGCGCCCAGGCGGCGAGCTGCGGATGCTGGCGCAGCCACGCGAGCGCTTGCGGGGCGCTGCCCGCCAGATGAGCAGTGAGGCGCAATGGCTGCAGGCCGCGTGCGTCCCAGTTGGCGCTCGCGCCCGTGAGGCGGAACGACCCGCTGCGTCCATGCTCCACGAGCGCATGAAAACGCGGCCCGCGCCAATCGATGCGCGCGTCGATGTCGTCGGTGTCGGGCCAGTCCCCGCTGGCGCTCAGGCGCACGCCGCGCAGCGCGAGCGCGCCGCTGAAGTGCGTGAACGGTGCGCTCCACGGCGGCTCGCCCGCAAGCGGTCCGCGCCAGGCGAGCTCTGCCTGCTCGATTCGGCCCGCGCGCAGCCGCGCGGCCACGCCCGGGCTGCCGGGCTGGTGTGGTCCGAGCAGTGGTCCCAGCAGCGCGAGGTCGGCATCGCGCAGCGTGAGGTGAGCGTCGATCCAGCGCGGCGCGGCCGGCGCATCGCTCCCGAGCGCGCCGCTCAGCGCCACGGCAAGCGGCGGGCGCGTGATCTCGAGGCGATCGGTGCCGACGTGCCAGCCACCGCCTGCCAGGTCGATGCTCAAGCGTGTGCGGATCGCGAGTCGCTCGAGACCGTCCGCCTGCCCTGCGAGGGTGAGACGTGCATCGGGGCCGTCGAGATCTGCGATCAGACGGGTCTCGGCGCCCGCGACGCGCGCGTTGAGGCCGCTGAGCGACAGCTCGCCGGAAGCGGCGGCAATCGTCAGGTCGCGAACGTCGGCTGCCAGCACGAGCCGACCACCGGGCGGACGCTCCTCGCTCCAGTCGACGGTCAGCTCACGCGCCTCGCCACCGAGTGCGACCTCGGCGAGCGGCAGCTGCGGGGCGCACCAGCGTGCGATGGCGGCGAGCGCCGCGAGTGGCGCGTGTTGGGCATTGCCGTGGGCGTAGCTGCCGTCGGAGGCCGCGGTCAGCAGGATCGTGGCGGGGGTCGCGGCGCGCCCCGCGGGTGTCGCGGGTACCTCGAGCGCGAGCGAGTCCACCGCGAGCTGCCACTCGCGGCCGCGGCGCGCGAGACGCCAGTTGCCGCTCACGCGCTCGAGGACCAGCGCGCTCACCCGCGCCCCGTGCGCACGCCACTCGAGGCTGCGTGCGCGCAGTTCGCCGCTGACACTCGCGATGCGGCCGTGCGCGAACGCAGCCACCAGCTCGACGTTGCCGCTGCCCGAGTGCGGCAGTACGCGCTCAGGCAGCGCCTCGGAGGCGAGCGCGCGCAGTCCCGCGAATTGCAGCCGTTGCCCTTCGAAATGCAGCGTCGCGCTCGAGATCTCAGGCAAGGCCGGATCGCCGTGATACTCGAGCGTGAGTCGCGCGCTCGCGCCGAGGCTGTCGGGCAACAGCACCAGCGCCTGTGCGCTCCAATCGTCTCCCCGCCGCTCGAGCCGCGCCTGCCGGATGCTGAAGGTGACCGGCTCCGTGCCCGCCGGTGGCAGAGCGCGCAACGTGCCGCCGTCGATGTCGATGCGGCCGCCACGCCAGCGCGCCAGCAGCCGCGCGCCGGTGCTCCACACACCGGGCCCGGCGCGCGCGGACCGCGCCGGCCGCAGGCCGGTGGCGAGGTCGACGTCCGGGTTCTCGAGTCTGATGCGTGCCGCCTCGAGGCGCCCGCTGCGCGCCAGGCGCCACAGATCGAGGCCGACGATCAGCCGCACGGCGCGCAACCGCGTGCCCCGGCCACCAGGCTCACCGAGCTCGACGCCGCGGAACACCGCTTCGGGTCCGTACCAGCCCCAGCGCAGCGCCAGCTCGTTGAACGTGACCTCGAGCCCGGTCTCGTGACGAATCAGCTCCTCGAGCGCGGCGCGATGCTGCGGCACGCGTGCCGCAGCCACCTCATAGCCGATCCACACCAACGCGACCACTACCAGCAGGCTCCCCGCGATGAGCAGCGCGAGCTGCGGGGCGCGTGGCATCCCGGCGGCGCCCGCCGCAGCGGCGGCGGGCCCGGGCGCAGGCTCGGCTGGCGTGGCAGCGACACTCATGAGTCAAACGAGTACGACGTCGTACTGGTCAACGCCGTAGAGCGCCTCAACCTGCAGGCGGATCGGCCGGCCGACCTGCGCCTCGAGCTCGCCCAAGGTGGCGGATTCCTCATCCAGCAGGCGATCCACGACGTCCTGATGGGCGAGTATCAGCAGCTCGCGACTGGCAAACTGCCGGCTCTGTCGCACAATTTCCCGAAAGATCTCGTTGCAGACGGTCTCGGGAGTGCGCACAAAGCCGCGCCCCTCGCAGCCCGGACACGGTTCACACAGCAGGTGTGCCAGGCTCTCGCGGGTACGCTTGCGTGTCATTTCCACCAGGCCGAGCGGCGAGAGGCTCACGATATGCGTCTGCACGCGATCGCCGGCGAGTGCGCGCTCGAGCGCGCCCAGCACGGCGCGCCGGTGAGGCTCGTCGCGCATGTCGATGAAGTCGATGATGATGATGCCGCCGAGATTTCGCAGCCGCAGCTGCCGTGCGATGCTCACCGCCGACTCGAGATTGGTGCGGAAGATGGTCTCCTCGAGGTTGCGGTGTCCGACGTAACCGCCGGTGTTCACGTCGATGGTGGTCATCGCCTCGGTCTGGTCGATCACCAGATGGCCGCCGGATTTCAGCGGCACCTTGCGATCGAGCGCGCGGGCAATCTCCTCCTCGACCCCGTTCAGGTCGAAGATCGGGCGCGACCCCGCGTACAGCTCGATGACCGACACGGCCTCCGGCATAAAGGTCGCCGCGAACTCGCGCATGCGCGTGTGCTCGCGCGGCGAATCGACCAGCACCCGGCTCACCCCACGCGCCAGCTCATCGCGCAGCATCCGCAGGCTGAGCGGCAGATCCTCGTGCACCACCGTGCCCGGCAGCGCCTGCGCGGCGCGCGCCTGGACGTGCTCCCAGAGCTTCGCGAGGTAGCTCATGTCCTCGCGCAGGCTGTCGGCGCTGGCGCCCTGCGCAGCGGTGCGAATGATGTAGCCGCCGCCTGCGGCTGCGCTCGCGAGTTCGGTGAGCAGTCCCTTGAGGCGCGTGCGCTCCTCCTCGTCTTCGATGCGCGCAGACACGCCGATCGACTCACCGCGCGGCATGAACACCAGATAGCGCGACGGCAGCGCCACGAAGGTCGTGAGGCGTGCGCCCTTGGTGCCGATCGGGTCCTTGATCACCTGCACCAGGATGTCGTCACCGCAGTTCACCAGCCGGCGGATGTCCTCGACCGGCGGCTGGCCGGCCGCCGCGGCGTTTGCCGCGGTGTCCTCGTCGGCTGCGCGCGAGATGTCACCCGCGTGCAGGAACGCGGTGCGCTCCAGCCCGATCTCGACGAACGCCGCCTGCATGCCGGGCAACACGCGCGAGACGCGCCCCTTGTAGAGATTGCTCACCAGGCCGCGGCGACTGGTGCGCTCGATGTGCAGCTCCTGCACCACACCGCTGTCGAGCAGTGCGGCGCGCGTCTCGCGCGGCGCGACGTTGACCAGGATCTCGAGGCTCACCGCAACCCCGCACCCGGCGGCGCTGCGGCCGGCGTCGTGATGTCTGGCGCGGGAACGCCCGATGCAGCGCGCTGCCAGTACGCCACCCCGGCATCCGACAGGAGTTGAGCGGTCTCGAACAGCGGCAACCCCATCACGCCGGAGTAGCTGCCGCTCAGGTGCTCGATGAACACCGCGCCGAATCCCTGTACGGCGTAGCCGCCCGCCTTGTCGCGCGGCTCGCCGCTGCGCCAGTAGGCGACGCACTCCGCGAGGCTCAGGCGGCGGAAGCGCACCTCGCTCGAGCTGAGGCGGCAAGCGATGCCGGCAGCGGATGCGAGCGCGACGGCGGTGAGCACGTGATGACTGCGGCCGGAAAGCCGCTGCAGCAGCGCAACGGCGGCGGTCTCGTCGAGCGGCTTGCCGCAGATCGTTTCGTCGATGACGACCGCAGTATCGGCAGCGAGCACCGGCAGCGCAGCAGCGAGCGCGCGCACGGCGAGCGCCTTGGTGCGGGCCATGCGCAGCACGTAGTCCGCCGCGCGCTCATCCGGCAGCGTGCTCTCGTCGACCCCGGCGACGCGCACCACGTACGGCACCCCGATCTGCGCGAGCAGCTGCCGACGCCGCGGCGAGGCCGAGGCGAGGCAGACGAGCGGCGCGGTCGCAGGCGATGGCATCAGTCGCGATGATACGGGTGTCCCGTCAGTATGCAGTGCGCGCGGTACAGCTGCTCCGCGAGCAGCACGCGCACCAGCGTATGCGGCAGCGTCAGGCGCGACAGCGCCAGCGTGAAATCACTGCGCGCCAGGACCTCGGCGGCGAGCCCGTCGGGTCCACCGACCACGAACGCCAGGTCCTCACCCTGCTGCATGCGCTTGCCGAGCCAGGCGGCAAGCTCGCGTGTGGTGAGCTCACGACCCCGCTCATCGAGCGCGACGACGTGATCCCCGGGAGCGAGCGCACTGAGGAGCCGGCGTCCTTCGGCGGCGATTGCCGCTGCAGCGTCGCGGCCGCGGCGAGCCGGGGTCTCGATCTCGGTGAGAGCCACCGCGAGGGCGGGTCTAAGCCGCCTGAGGTAGTCGTCGCAGGCGCTTCGTACCCAGGCAGGCATGCGCGTGCCTACGGCGATCAGGCGCACACGCACGGCTAGGAGTCACCGCGACGAGCGCGCTCGGCGTGCGGACGCGGTCGAAATCGTCGGCGCCGCGATCTTCGGCAGCGTCGGGCCGCCGTCCCAGAGCCGCTCGAGACCATAGAACTCGCGTACCCGGGGCAACATGACGTGCACCACGATGTCCTGCAGGTCCACCAGCACCCATTCCCCATCGCGCGCGCCCTCGGTGCCGAGCGGCCGGTGGCCGGCCGCCTTGGCCTTCTCGACGACGCGCTCGGCAATCGAGCGCACGTGGCGGTCGGAGGTGCCCGAGGCGATCACCAGGGTGTCGGCGATGTCGGTCATGCCCCGCACATCCAACACCCTGACATTCACGGCTTTCATGTCTTCGAGCGCGGTCGTCACGGCGTACTGCAACGGCGAGGCGCGCTCCTCCAGCGGGCGCGGGCGTGTGCGGGTGGTCATGTGCTTAAGCGGTTACTCCTGGTAGCGCTCTCGGGGAGCACGACATCTTGCCCTGCAGCATAGCATCTCGTCTCGAGAATGATCTGTCTCACCGCGTCGGGAACCAGATAGCGCGGATCACGGCCGGCGATGATGAGTGCGCGCAGCTCGGTCGATGAGATCTCGAGCTGGGTCACGGCGCGCACGTACAGCCTTCCGGCCGGCTCCTCGTGCAGGGCGCGAATCGAGCCGGTGCCGTGATCGACCATGACCTCGCCCAGGGGACCGGTGGTCGGGGCGCGCCAGCCCGGCCGGTGCGCGACCACGATGTGCGCCAGAGCGAGTAATTCGCGCCAGCGGTGCCAGTCGGGCAGCCCGAGAAAAGCATCCATGCCGAGCAGCAGGCACAGCGGCGTCGCGGGATACTCGCGGCGCAGCTCCGTCAGAGTGTCGACCGAATAAGACACGCCGCCGCGGCGAACCTCGCGATCGTCCACCACGAAGCCCGGCTGGCCGGCGACTGCCGCCTGCACCATCTTCAGCCGCAACTCGGCACTGGCATACAGCTGCGCGCGGTGCGGCGGGCTGCCGGTCGGCAGGAAGCGCACCTCCGCGAGCTGCAGCTCCTGCCACAACTCGAACGCTGTGCGCAGGTGCCCGCAGTGGATCGGGTCGAAGGTGCCGCCGAACAGTCCGATCGGTTGCATGCTCAGGATGCGCGCGCGACGCGCCGGCGCTCGGCGAGCGGCTGCACGCCGGCGAGCTCCGCGGCGAGCAGCGCCAGCTCGTCCCACGGGTCGCCGCTCGAGCGACCCTTGATCATGCGGTCAGCGCGGCCGGCGCACTGTACGAGCGCCGTGAAAGAGAGGCGCGACGCACGCTGCGCCGCCTGCGCCAGTGCGGCGCCGTGACGTGACCAGGCCGGCACCCCGCCGCCGCCGCCCGCGCGCACACTCCACGCATCACGCAACGCCCGGGTCAGCGCCCACAGCACCAGCGTCGCCTCGGTACCTTCCGCGCGCAGTCGGGCCAGGACTCGCAGCGCCCGCGCGGCCTCGCCCGCGAGCACGGCCTCGCCGAGCTGAAACACGTCGAAGCGCGCGCTGTCGGCGACGCTCGCGCGCACCGTGTCGGTCGTCACGCCATCGGCGCGCGCGAGCAGCGCGAGCCCGGCGAGCTCCTGGTGGGCGGCGAGCAGGTTACCTTCGGTGCGTGCCGCGAGCAGCTCGAGCGCCTGATCGCTCAGCTCGAGACCGAGTCGGCGGCAGCGCGAGCGCAGCCAGGCCACGAGCCGTTCCGGCGCCACCGGCCATAGCTGCACCCAGGCGCCGTGCGCCTCGACCGCCCGTACCCACTCAGCCCCCTGCGCGTCCCGCTCGAGTCGCGGTGCGAGTATCAACAGCAGGGTGTCCGGATCGCGCATTGCGAGCAACGCGGCGAGCGTTGCGTTGCCGGTCGCCCCCGGCCGGCCGCTGGCGAGGCGGATTTCGAGCACACGGCGCGCGCCGAACAGCGAGCGGCTCGCCGCCGCAGCGCGCAGCGCGTCCCAATCGCCAACGCGCTCGATGAAATGCACCTCGCGCTCGCTGAACCCCGTGGCGCGCGCGCGGGCGCGCAGCGCATCCGCCGCCTCACCGGCGAGCAGCGGCTCGTCGCCGGAGACCAGATACGCCGGCAGCAGCCGCTCTGCGAGGTGGGTGGTGAGCGTGTCCGCAGTGAGCTTCAAGTGATCCGATCTGTCCTGGCCGTCCGAGGGGGCATTATCCGCCCGCCGTGTCAGAACTTCTTGCCGATGCCGATATAGATCGAGTGAGGCATGACACGCAATATGTAAGGTGTGTTCGGGTTCGAGTGCATGATCCACCCGGCGGCGGTGCCGAGCGCGTAACCGGCGAGCACGTCGGTTTGCCAGTGCGCCTGCAGCTTCATGCGCCCGATCGCGTCGTACACCGGCAACAGCTCGAGCGCATACACCCACGGGTCGGTGTGCCGGTACTCGAGCACGATCGGCGTGATGACCGAGCTCACCAGCGTCACCTCGCCACTCGGAAAGCTCTGGTTGCCGTGGCCCTGGAACCACAGATTCGGGTCGCCGCCGCTGTCGATCGGTCGCACGCGCGAGAACGCGACTTTCATCACCTGGGCGACGACGCCCGAGGAGACCGAGGCATCGATCGACTGCCACAACGTGCGGCCGAAGCGCGACTCGCCGCCCTCCCACAGCGCGCCGCCCGCCTCGAAGGCGATGATGCCGTACTCGAGCGCTTGCTGGTATTTTCGGTTCCAGACGCCGCTGTCGTCGTAGGTCAGCACGTGATCGATGCCGGCCTGGCAGACGCGTGTGAGCGGCAGCAGGATCAGACACGCGAGCAGCGCGTCGAGCAGGCTGCGGCCTCGACTGCGGCGCGGGTTGTGGCCGGAGCAAGCGCGAGCAGTGACGTCGGTCTGCATGTGAATGCTGCGGGCGGGCTATCCCGAGAATAGAGCGAATCGCGTAACCAAAGATAGCGCAGGATAGGCAAGCGACGGTGAAACGGCGGCGGGCCGCGCGGTGCCGCGATGCCCGTGTCGCTCGAGGGAGACGACCGTGCGGACTGTAATCGCGTGCCTGGTGCTGGCGGGGCTGCTCACTGCTGCGCCCGCGGCGCGCGCGCAGACCGATGAGATCGAGGTTTACGACGCCGAGATCACCGCGGTCGGCCGTTTCAATCTCACCTGGCATAACAACTTCACGCCTGCGGGACGCGAGCAGCCCGCCTTCGCCGGTGGCATCGTCCCGAACCACGCGCTCAACGGCGTGCCCGAGTGGGCTTATGGCGTCACGGAGTGGTTCGAGGCAGGACTCTATCTGCCGGTGTACACGCTCACCAGCGACGGCAGCCTGTTGTTCGACAGCGTCAAGCTGCGGGCGTTGTTCGTGGCTCCGCACGCCGGCGAGCGCACGTTCTTCTACGGCCTCAACTTCGAGCTGAGCTACAACGAGCCGCACTGGGATCCGAGCCGCTTCTCGGGCGAGATGCGGCCGATCATCGGTGTGCACCTCGGGCGCTGGGACCTGATCCTCAATCCCATCCTCGACACCGATTTCAACGGCCTCGGCCAACTCGATTTCGAGCCGGCGGCCCGCGCCGCGTACCACCTCAACGACAAGCTCGCCATCGCGCTCGAGGAGTACTCCGACCTCGGTCCGCTGCAGCATTTCAAGCCGAGATCGGAGCAAGCGCACACGCTGTGGGGCGTGCTCGACTACGGCAGCAGCAGCCACGGCATCGAGTTCGGTGTTGGCAGGGGACTCACCCCGGCGAGCGATGCGTGGGTGATCAGGCTGCTGGTGATGCGCGATCTGTAACGCGCCGAACGGCGCGCGCGGTCACCCGTGCGACACCCGCTTAGCCCGACACGCTCAGAACTGCCAGGCCAGTCCGCCGAAGAAGCCGCGCCGCGTTCCGTACTGGGGCGCGAACACGCCGACGCCCGAGCCACTGCGGATCTGGTAGATCTTGTCGAACACGTTGACGACGTCGAAGCGCGCGGTGAGCGGGCCCGTGCTCGACAGGCGGAAGTCATGACTTACGCCCAAATTGACCACCGTGTAGCTCGGCACGTGCCCGTCGTTCGGGGTGACGATACTCTCGCGCAGTCCCGTACCGAAGATGAAATCGGTGCTGAAACGCGTCTGTTGCCACAGGTACGACACCCCACCCGAGGCCGCCACACGCCCCTCGTGATCGAGGTGGATGTAATGATCGGCAACGTAGGCGAAATCGGCCGGGGTGAAGTTGAATTGCGCCGACTCCCACTGCTTGCCGTGGGCGGCCTGGAACGACAGGTTGCCGTAGGCGGAGAAGTTGCTGATCGAATAGTTCGCGGTGAACTCCACACCGCCGATGAGGCCGTAGCGGTAATTGAAGGGCGTCAGAATGATCGGCGCGCCGAACTGGCCTTCGTCGATCAGGTGCTGCGACTGCTTGTAGAAGCTGTCCACGCCCAGCGTGAGCGTGTCGCTCAGGAGTTTCTGCTGCACGCCGAGGTCGTAGTAGTTGTCGCGCTCGGCGAAGGGAGGCGTGTCCTCCGTGATCGAGGGCGCCGCGGTTGTGCCGATGAATTTGGAGACGGTCGTCGCGGCGATGAGCTCGAAGGGCGGCGGGATGAGATAGCGCGAGTAGCCGCCATGCACGGTGGTGCCGGAGCCGATCTTCCAGACGAAGTTGATGCGCGGTTGCCACAGGCTGCCGTTCGAATAGGCACTGTAATGATCGAAGCGTAGGCCGTAGTTGAGGGTGAGCGGCGTGAGCACCTGCCACTCATCCTGAAGGTAGACACTCTGGATCTCCTGCGCCTGCTTACCGTTATCGGGAATGGTGAGCGGAACGTTGCTGCTCTGCAGCCCGGTGAGGGGGTCGATCGGCAGAACCTGCGAGCTGGTAGTGCTCTGCGAGCTGTCGTGCTGCAGGAAGAACCCGGTGCGCACTGTATGGGCCGACGACAGCTTGTAGGCTACATCGGTCTGCCAGGTCACGGCGGTGTCGTCCTTGAAGGCGTCCTGCGCGATGCCGTTGTAGAGCAGGTCGCCGAGCAAGTCGGGCGAAAAGTGCAGGCTGGTGTAGCGGACGGCGATCGAGGTCTCGAAGTTCAGCGCGCCGGCGGAGTGCTGCCAGCTGACGATCCCGTACTCGGCCAGCTCGTGCTGATTCTCGTTGAGATTGTCGCTGAGGAACATGGTCACACCCTGCACGTCGAGCCCCAGCGTCGGCTGCAGGCCCCGCTGGTTCGGAATCTGATAGCTCGCGTCGGAGATACCGAAGATCAGCGAGAGGCGGTTGTTCTCATCGAGAATTTTCTCGAGATAGGCGAAGCCGTGAGCCTGCTTGGTGTGGTCGTGCAGCGGATCGGAGCTGCCGTCGGGGGACTCGATGCCGAGATCGCTCTCCTTGTAGTCACCGGTGACGTAGTAGCTGAAGCTGCCGCTGCTGCCGCCGTATTCGAACGCCGGTTGGATCGTCCCGAAGCTGCCGCCGTACACCGACACGTAGCCACCCGGCTGCAGCAGGCCGCTCGTGCTGGTGAGGTCGATCACGCCGGCGGTGCGCAGGCCGTATTCGGCCGGCAGCGCGCCGGTGATCAGGCTCAGGGAGGAGATCAGCCGTGGACTCAGGGTCTGGCTGAAGACACTGATGCCCTCGGGCAGGATCACGCCGTTGAGGCGATACTGCAGGCCGTTGTGGTCACCACGGACGTGCAGCTGTCCGAAGGAGTCCTGCACCACATCGGGTGCCTGCAGCAACACCTGATTGAGCGGCTGATTGCCACCGCCGGGCTGTGCCACGATCGCCTGACTGTCGATGGTGTAGGTGGACGCTCCGGTCTGCGTCTCGATCTCGAGCCGCGCCTCGTTGAGGCGCTGCGCCGTCACCACGACGGTCTGCAGTGCGCCGTCGGAGGAGGCGGCCGCGTTCGCGTCGCTCGCGGTCGTGGCGCCCGCCGCGTCGGTCGCCGTTTCGGTGGGTGTGGTGACGCCGTCATTGGCAGCAGCGCCGGCCGTGTCGGCCGCGCGGATCGCTCGCGGGACGAGAAGCCCGGACGCCAGAAGAGTCGCCAAGGCCGTGACGCCAAGGGCGGTCCGGTGTTTCGCATCGTTCATGACTCAACTCCGCAAAAACTGAACATCGAACGGCCCCGATGCTCGGGGACCGTTCAGGATCAAAGGCTCAGTTCAGACTTGCGGTGGACCGCGGCTGCGGGGAGTTGGAGCGTCGCAGGCGACAATGACGTAGCGGGGCTCGGGCGGTGTGTGAAGCGCGGTCCGAACAACGTCGACGGTGGCCGTGTGGGCTGCAGCCGGGTTGGCAATCTGGGCGAATGCCTCACAGGTGAGGCACAACCCGCTGTCGACTTGCTCGAGGTCGGCGACCAGCGTCGTGCCGCCGGGCGCGAGACCGTTCGTGCGGGCGGTGTGGCTCAGGTGCCCGAGCTGATGCAGCAGTGCGCCGTGCTGAGCCAACATCAGCAGCAGCGACACCACCCATGCAAAGGACAGTCGACGCATATTCACAGCAGGCAACCCCGATGGCGGGGCGGAGTGTAGCCTGCGGGCTGGCGGCTTTGCCAGCCGCGCGTCACAACTTAAGGCTGCCCTCGGCGGGGAACGGCCCGGCGCCGCCGCGGCTAGAGGCCACGCGGCTACAGGCTCGACAGCCGCCGCATGACCTCGTCGGCGAGGTCGCGCGCCATGTCCTGGCGCAGGACTTCTTCCTCGTGGCCCTTGGCGAGCAGCAGACTCTCGTTGAAGCTGTAAGCGCGCGTGGCCGAGACTTCCTGCGCCGGCAGCAGCTCCTTGCCTGCCGCGCTCACCGAGAAGGCAACCGTGTAGGTCACTTCGTACTCGACCGGCTGGTTCATCGCCGACACTGCCAGCACGCGCCGCGCGACGCTGTCCTTGAGGATGCTGACCACGGCGGAGGCGTCGCTCTTCTCCTGCGCCAGGTGCGCGCCGCTCGTCAGCAGATCGTGGCGCAGGCTCTGGATGAAATCGCTCTGCCGGTCGGGCGCCTCGACGTACGGCGTCTTCACCACCGCCGGCAGCGGCGTGTGGCCCTGCAGGTGGAAGCCGCACGCGGCCAGAAGCGCGAGCGCTACGGGTGTCGCAGTCGCTCGCGTGCGCCCGCAGGCGCTCATACGACCACGTTGACGAGCTTGCCCGGCACGACGATCACGCGCCGTACCGGCTTGCCGGCGATGAACTTCCTCACATGCTCGTCGGCCAGTGCGGCGGCACGCACCGCCGCCTCGTCCGCGCTCACGGCAACTTCGATGTGCGCGCGCAGCCGGCCGTTGACCTGCACCACCATTGAGTGAGTGTCCTGAGCGAGCGCGGCCGCATCCGCGCTCGGCCAGGGCTCATCGATCAGAGCGCTCCCGTGACCGAGCGCCTGCCACAGGGCATGACAGATGTGCGGCGTGATGGGCGCGAGGATCAGCACCGCGAGGCTGAGCGCCTCCTGCCGGACGGCGCGTCCCTGTGGCCCGTGCTCGGTGAAGCGACCGATCGAGTTGAGCAGCTCCATGACCGCGGCGATCGCGGTGTTGAAGCTGCGACGCCTGCCGATGTCGTCGCCGGCCTTGGCGAGCGTCTGATGGGCTGCGCGCCGCAGTTCACGCTGCGCGGAAGTCAGCGCCGCCGGCGTCAGCGCCGGGGCGGGACCCGCCGCCACATGCTCGTAGACCGCGTTCCACAGTCGGCGCAGGAAGCGCGCGGCGCCCTGCACTCCTTCGTCGGACCATTCGAGCGTCTGCTCGGGGGGCGAGGCGAACATGGTGAAGAGCCGCGCGGTGTCCGCGCCGAGGCGCTCGACCAGGCTCTCGGGATCGACCCCGTTGCCCACCGACTTCGACATCTTGCCGAGGCCCTCGTGCATGACCGGCACGCGCTCGCCATCGGTGACCACCTCGTACACCGGCACACCATCCGGCGTGCGCAGCTCCTCGACGTCGGCAGGATTGACGTAGCGCTTGCGCCCGTCGGCGGACTCGTAGGAATAGATGTGATTCAGCACCATGCCCTGGGTGAACAGGTTGTTGAACGGCTCACCGAAATTCAGTAGCCCGAGATCCCGCATGACCTTGGTCCAGAAGCGCGCATACAGCAGATGCAGAATCGCGTGCTCGATGCCGCCGATGTACTGATCGACCGGCAGCCAGTAACCGACGCGCGCGTCCACCATGGACGCAGCGTCCGGACACGCGTAGCGCAGGAAGTACCAGGACGAGTCCACGAACGTGTCCATGGTGTCGGTCTCGCGCCGCGCCGGGCCGCCGCACTTGGGGCAGGTGCACTCGTAGAAAGCGGCTGACTTCGCGAGCGGATTGCCGCTGCCGTCGGGCACGAGGTCTTCGGGCAGCAGCACCGGCAGCTGCTCCTCCGGCACCGGCACCTCGCCGCAGGCGCCGCAATGGATGATCGGGATCGGACAGCCCCAGTAGCGCTGGCGCGAGATGCCCCAGTCGCGCAGGCGGTACTGCACGCGCTTGCGGCCGAGGCCCCGCTGCTCGAGCGCCGTCGCGATCGCATCGACCGCCGCCGGAAAAGTGAGCCCCGAGAACTGACCGGAGTTCACCGTCACGCCGTAGCCGGCATACTCCGCCGTCCAGGGCGCACGCACCTCCTGGTAGCCGCCGTTCTCCGGCCGGACCACCGTGACCACCGGCAGGTCGTGCTGCAGCGCGAACTCGAAGTCGCGCTCGTCGTGCGCCGGGACGCCCATGACCGCTCCCTCGCCGTAAGCCATGAGCACGTAGTTGGCCACCCAGATCTCGAGCCCCTCGCCGGTGAAGGGGTGCAGCACGTGCAACCCGGTCGGCATGCCCTTCTTCGCCTGCGTGGCGACGTCCGCCTCGATCACACTGCCGCGGCGACACTCCTCGATGAAATCGCGCAGCGCGGGATTGTGGCGCGCGGCCGCCAGCGCCACCGGATGCTCGGCGGCAATGGCCATGAAGGTCGCGCCAAACAGCGTGTCGGCGCGCGTGGTGAACACGCGCAGTGCCCCGTCCGTGCTGCATGCCTCGATCGTGTCGGGTGCGTACGGAAAGGCGATCTCGCAGCCCTCGCTGCGGCCGATCCAGTTGGCCTGCATCACTCGCACGCGCTCGGGCCAGCCGTTGAGCGCATCGAGTGCCTGCAGCAGCTCCTCGGCGTAGCGCGTGATCGCGAGGTAGTACATCGGGATCTCACGCTTCTCGACGGGCGCCCCGGTGCGCCAGCCGCGCCCGTCGATGACCTGCTCGTTGGCGAGCACGGTCTGGTCGACCGGATCCCAGTTCACGACGCCGGTCTTGCGGTAGGCGAGGCTCTTTGCCCGCATGCGCAGAAACAGCCACTGGTTCCAGCGGTAGTAGCCCGGATCACAGGTCGCAATCTCCCGCTGCCAATCGAGGGCGAAGCCGAGTGATTTGAGCTGCGCGCGCATGTGCGCGATGTTCTGGCGCGTCCAGCGCGCCGGGGGCACGCCGTTGCTGATGGCGGCGTTCTCGGCCGGCAGGCCGAAAGCGTCCCAGCCCATCGGCTGCAGCACGTTGTAGCCCTGCATCCGCAGGTAGCGCGCCAGCACGTCGCCGATGGTGTAATTGCGCACGTGCCCCATGTGCAACCTACCTGAGGGGTAAGGGAGCATCGACAGGCAATAGAACTTCGGCCGCCGCGAGTGCTCGCCGACTTCGAAGGCGCGTCGCTCGTCCCAATAGCGCTGCGCGGCGCGCTCGACGGCCGCAGGATCGTAGATCTCTTGCATCGGTTCTATGGCAGGCGCAGCGGCACGAAAATCTGGGCGTCCTCGCGTTGGATCAACAGCGCGACGTTCTTGCCGGCGGCGCGCGCAGCAGCTTCGAGCTCCTTGACCGTGTGCACGCGCTTGCCGTTGATTCCCAGGATGATGTCGCCAGGCTCGATGTCGGCCGCCTGCGCCGGCCCGCTCACCTCTTCAACCAGCAGGCTCCCCTGCGTGCCTGCCTGCTCTTTCTCGCGCGGCTCGAGCGGGCGCACCGTGAGCCCGAGCGAGCTCGCCTCGTCCGCGGCGTGCTCGCGCGACTGCCCGTCGCGCGCGGCGCTCTGTGTCGGCTCGCGCAGCTCCGCGACCTTGACGGTGACGCTCTGCTCATGGCCGTTGCGCCACAGTGAGAGCGCGGCCGCAGCGCCTGGCTTCATGGCGGCGATGGCGCTCGAGAGCTCGCCGTAGCGCTCGATCGGGCGGCCACTGACTGCGAGGATCACGTCTCCGGGAGCGATGCCGGCGTGCGCGGCCGGGCCATCCTTCTCCACCGACGAGACCAGCGCACCGTGCGGCCGGTCGAGCCCGAAGGACTCTGCGAGCTGGGCGTTGACGTCCTGGATGGTCACGCCGATCCGCCCGCGCACCACGCGGCCGGTCTTGATGAGCTGCTCCTCGACGTTGCGCGCCACGTCGATCGGAATGGCGAACGAGACTCCCATGAAGCCGCCGGTGCGGCTGAAGATCTGCGAGTTGATGCCGATCACCTCGCCCGCCATGTTGAACAGCGGCCCGCCCGAATTGCCCGGGTTGACTGCCACGTCGGTCTGGATGAACGGCACGTAGTTCTCGCCCGGCACGGCGCGCGCGGTGGCGCTGATGATGCCGGCGGTGGCGCTGTTCTCGAAGCCGAACGGCGAGCCGATCGCGAGCACCCACTGCCCGGGCTTGAGGCGGGTGGGATCGCCGAGCTTGACCACCGGCAGATTGGCGGCGTTGATCTTGATCACGGCCACGTCGGTGCGCTCGTCCGCGCCGATCACCTTGGCCGGAAACTCGCGTCGGTCGGTGAGGCGCACTGTGACCTCATCGGCATTGGCCACGACGTGGGTGTTGGTCAGGATGTAGCCGTCGGGATTGACGATGAATCCGGAGCCTGCACCTCGTACCGGCGGCTGCCGCGAGCGGTCGCCGTGACCGGGTGGGGGAACGCCGAAACGCCGGAAGAAATCGAAGAAGGGATCGTTGGGCGACAACCCCTGCGCCCCCTGACCCGCCTGCGGCTTCTCGACCACCTCGACGTTCACGACGGCGGCACCGTAGCGCTCGACCAGCTGCGAGAAATCGGGCAGCGAGCTGTGCCCGCCGACCGCAGGGGTCGCCGCATCCTGGGCAGCGGCCTCCGCAGTCTGGCCTGCGGCGCTGCCTGAGGACTGCGCGGACAGGTCGCGTGCGCAGGCCACGAGGATCAAGGCGCTGAGGCAGGCGGCAAGCAGCCGCTGCCACGGCGGGATGCAATCGGCTTCTGACCTGGCATTCATGGGATCACTTCCGCGTACCTCACCGGGGACGCCGGGTCCTATCATTCCGCAGCCACACCCCGTACGCCAGCGCCAGCGTCGCAAGACCGACCACCAGGTAATTTCCAACACGAGCGTAAGGGGTGAGGCCGCCGAGGGGCACAAGGCTGGAGTAGAGCACGACCGGCTTGAACTCCGGCGCGCGGGCGATCACCTCGCCGTGCGCTCCAACCACGGCCGAGATGCCGTCGTTGGCGGCGCGCACCAGGTAGCGGCCGGCCTCGAGTGCGCGCATGCGGGCGATCTGGAAGTGCTGATGGCGCGCCGTGGAGTGGCCGAACCAGGCGTCATTGGTGACGTTCACCAGGGCGTCGGCGCGCGGCAGCACCGCAAGCATCGAGCTGCCGTAGGCGTCCTCGTAACACACTGTAGCGCCGAGCTCGAGGTGTGCCACCGGCAGCGGCGGCTGCTCGGCGGGCCCGGGCGTGAAGTCCGCGTACGGCAGGCTCATGAGACGCAGCCATGAGCGCACGAAGCGGGGTACGGGAAACACCTCCGCGAACGGCACCAGATGATGCTTGTCGTACCAGCTCGCGGCGTTCGCATCGAGCGCCAGTACCGAGTTGTAGTAGCGCTCCACCGCGGGGTTGTGCGGATCGCTGTCGGCGCGCAGCACCCCGATCACCAGCGCCGAGCCGCGCGGGAGCACCTCATGGTAGAGACTGGAGAGATACGGCAGCAGGTCGTTGGCGACGTCGGCCGGCGCGGATTCGGGCCATACGATCAGCTGCGTGCCGAGCGCCTGCTCGGTCAGCGACTGATAGAGCTTGAGCGTGGTCTCCTTGTTGGACTCGAGCCACTTCTCATCCTGCGGGATCGCTCCCTGCACCACCGCCACGCTGACCGCAGGTCCCAGCGGCTGCGTCCAGGAGTGTTTGTAGAGGGCGGCGCCGAGCAGCCACGGAACAAGGAGCGCGACGCTGGCGAGGATGCGAGCGCGCGTATCCCCGCACACCAGGGCCGTCAGCGCACCGGCACATACCAGGAGCGCCGCACTGATACCGTACACGCCGGCGAGCGGGCCGAGACCCGCCAGCCAGGTGTCGGTCTGCGAGTAACCGAGCGACAGCCAGGAGAACCCCGACAGGAACCAGCCGCGCCACCACTCGATGAGGAGCCACGCCGCCGGCAGCGCGAGCAGCCAGCGTACGGCGCCGGTGGCGGGCAGCCAGCGCGAGGCGGCATAGCCGAGCGCGGCGTGATACAGCCCCATGATGCCGACCAGGCCGACCATCAGCGCCACGGCGAGCCACACCGGTGCGCCGCCGAAGCCGTGAATGCTGATGTAGAGCCAGTAGGTGCCGGCACCGAAGGTGCCGCAGTTGAAGACGAAGCCGAGGCGCGCCGCCTCGGCCGGGGCGGCGCCCTGCCAGAGCCACATGAGCACGGCCGGCGCGAGCACGGCGAGCGGCGAGAGATTCAAGGGTGCGAAGGCGGCGGCGAGCACGGCGCCCGCGGCCAGCGCGAGCAGCGCGCGCGCCAGCGCCGAGGAGGGGCGGCTGCAGGCGTACTGAACGGCCACCGCAGGTGCGGCGGCGGCGCTGGCGGAGCCCGGCATGAGGCTTAGGCCGCGCTGCCCGCGGAACGCTCTTCCGGCGGCGGCGGCACGTCGCGCGG
>Ga0307477_10000330_pt1 | contig 56007 bp, 47 predicted proteins | sample atmos_gasesECM2C_FD_203316 | JGI IMG/M metagenome (GOLD analysis project Ga0307477, IMG submission 203316) | Hardwood forest soil microbial communities from Morgan-Monroe State Forest, Indiana, United States - atmos_gasesECM2C_515 | ecosystem: Environmental > Terrestrial > Soil > Temperate...
AATCGCGCGGGCGTGCCGCCGGGATCGCCGCCGCTCGCGACCGTTTCTATAAGGGCGACATCGCCGACGACATGGTGGCGTTTTTGCAGAAGCACGGCGCGCCCTTCGACAAGAGCGATTTCGCCGAGTTCTTTGCCAATGTCGAACCGCCGGCGATGACGAATTATCGCGGCTACCAGGTCTACAAGCAGGGCTTCGGCAGTCAGGGCCCGGCGCTGCTGGAAGCGCTCAACATTCTCGAGAATTTCGACTTGAAGGCGATGGGGCACAACAGCGCCGATTACCTGCACACGGTGACGGAAGCGCTGAAACTCGCTTATGCCGACCGCGACACCTATTACGGCGATCAGGCTTTCGTCGCGACGCCGGCCGAGGGTTTGCTTTCCAAGGCCTATGCCAAGGAACGCGCCAAGCTGATCGACATGAAGCACGCCTCGCGCGCCTTCGTCGCCGGCAATCCGATGGCCTACGATTCCAAAGTCAAACAGTGGCCGTACTGGACCGCCAATCTCGCCGAAGCGGTGCCGAGCCCGAGGCTGCCCGATCCCGAACGCGTCTCGGGCGCCAAGGACACGACGCACATCTCGATCATCGACAAGGACGGCAACATCTTCGATTCGACTCCCTCGGGCGGCTGGATCGGCGGCGCGGTGATCTTAGGCGATACCGGCATCGGCATGAGCGTGCGCGGCGAGCAGTTCTGGCTCGACAAGACGCGCGCCGCGCAGCTCCGCCCGCGGGCGCGGCCGCGTTACACGCTCACCCCCTCGATCGTCTTGAAGAACGGCCAGCCCTTCATGGCGCTCGGCACGCCCGGCGGCGACAATCAGGAGCAGACGATCATCCAAGCGTTCCTGAATGTCGTCGAGTTCTGGCCCGACTGGTATCCGAACCTGCATGAGGCATTCGAGTGGCCGCGCATCCAGACGCTGCACTTCTACGGCTCGTTCTGGCCGCATGACAGCGGCTTCAACAAGCTCAATGTCGAGGCGCAGATTCCCGACTCGGTGTTCAAGGAGCTGCAGGCGCGCGGCCACGACGTCTCCCGGATCAAGGCGTTCTCGATCGCGAGCTGCGCGACCGCGGTCATTATCGATCCCGCGAGCGGGAATAGGCTCGCCGGCGCTGATCCACGCCGCGACTGCTACGCCATGGCGTATTAGTATGCGGCCCGCGCGCGGGCGATGAGAAGGAGGGACGGATGTCCGGATTGATTTCGAGACCGATGCTTCTGAGAGGCAGCGCGGCCGCTGCCGCGTTGTTCGCCGCCGGTGCTATGGCGCAAACGGTGTCTCCACCCGATTTCTCTTCGAACGGAGTGTCGTGGCAGACCGCCAATGGCGTCGAATTCCAAGCCGTCGAGGGTTCGCCCGCTCCGGTCGCCAACGATCCGGCCCATCCCTACGTCAGCAACGCCATTGCCGCGCGCACCGGCGGGCAGCCGAACTACCGGATCAGCGATCTGTCCAACCCCAATCTCAAGCAGTGGGCGAAGGACGTCATGAAGAAGGACAATGACGAGGTCCTGGCCGGCAAGATCGGCTATACCCCCGGCACATCCTGCATGCCCGCAGGCGTTCCCGCCCTCATGGAGGCGGGCGGTCCGTTCTACTTCGTCCAGGCGCCCAAAGAAGTGACGATAATCATGGAGGGGGATCATCAGGTTCGTCATGTCTATCTGGACGTGCCGCATTCGGCCAAGGTGAAGCCGTCCTGGTACGGAGAATCGGTTGGGCATTACGAGGGCGACACGCTCGTTATTGACACGGTCGGTCAATCGACCAGGACCTTCGTCGACAATTTCCGGACGCCGCACAGCGAGAAACTTCACGTGATCGAGCGGTGGAAGATGATAGACGGCGGCAAACAGCTTCAAGTTCACTTCACTGTCGACGATCCCGACACCTTCAATCAGCCGTGGCAGGCGACGAAAGTGTTTCAGCGCAGACAGGGGACGCTTCAGGAAGAGGCATGCGCGGAGAACAATTCTCAGTTCGCGTATCACGTACCGGTCGCCGGGAAGCCCGACTTCTAGCACGGAGCTAAGGCTGCGAGCCTGAATTCGGAAATTCTACTCCGATCCCAATTTGCCCGTCGCAGATGCTGTGGAAAAACTTGGTTGTGTTGGCTTGTTCTGGGTTCCGGGGCTGAGCTGTGATTTGGATGGCGGGGCGGCGGGAGCTTTAGCCACTTTTGGTAGACGGTTCTCGCGGATATCGCGCGGCGTCGGAGAAGGCGCCGAACCAATGTTCAAACCAATGTTCGTATACGGGTTATAGAAGTAATTCGCGAGGGCTTGCGTCGCACACGCGGCTGACAACAACAGCACCGACATTGTCACTTTGATTTTCACGGCAGTCTCCTTGGTTTGGGTTTCTTTCCGGAGTGAGGAAGGTTTGAGCCGGGATCCGGGGGGGGCAAAACGGACCCCGGCTCAAAGCCGCCACGGGGAGGATGTAGGCGGCGGGAAGTCGTTTAATTTGTTTATTCGACGATGATCGTTCCCTTTCCCATGATCCGGGAATTGATGGAGCACAGAAATTTGTAAGTGCCGGGTGTGTCAAACTTGAACGTGAAACTGTCGTTGCGGTCGAGGAGACCAGAGCGAAAGAGACCGTCATCGCTGACAACGGCGCGCGGCTCACCGTCGAGATTCTTCCAGGTTACAGTGGTGCCGGCGGGTATGGCGATCACAACGGGCGAAAAATGAAAATCCTTGATAATGATGGTTTTCACGTCCACCGCGGGTTCAAGATGCATTATTGACGACATGGACGGAGGGACTGCAGGCGCCGCCTCGAGACCGGAGGCGAGACCAAGCATGAACGCGGTGGTGCTTATGAGTGCGATGACAGCACGCCGAATGGCATTCAGAGTCATCGAAAATGCTCCTCGTCGAGGTTCAAACGCTAGACTGTGCAGGCCCGCGTTTTATTCCCGCCGATCGGCGATGCCGATCTCCAGCATCGGGCGTCATTCTCGTGTCCGAGAGGGCGCGGGAATTTCGCTATACGTTGTATCCGTATACGGATAAGTACCGGGGGCGTCGTCCCGCTGGGGCCGCCAAAAAGATTCACATCAACGCTTGTCAACCGAGAGCTGTCTTGCGCCAAACCCCGGGGCTCACCCCGACCCGGCGCGTGAACACACGGGCAAAATGGCTTTGATCGGCAAAGCCGCAGGTCCGAGCTATCGCGGATAGAGACGCATCGTCCTTCCGAAGCATAGCTTTGGCCGAGTCGACGCGGGTCTGAAGCAACCAAGCATGAGGGGCAAGGCCGGTTGATCTGCGGAACGCCCGTGAAAAGTGGCTGACCGAGAGTCCGCAAGCCCGGGCGATCTCGCGCAGCGGCGTCTCGCCGGCAAGATCGCCGGCAATCATTTCCTTCGACCGTCTTTCCTGCCAGGGGGCGAGGCCGCCTTTGAGCGGCCGCGAGTTTGTCTGCATTCCGCCGTAGGTTTGCGCGGCATGGATCGCGAGCGCCAGGGTCACGTGATCTATGAACAGCCGGCTGACACCATCGGGCATCCGGAGCGCAGGCAGAAGCGAGAGACCGATATGTTCAATTGTTTCATCGAACGTGCCGACGCCCGGCGTGTAGTGAAGTTCGTTGATGCGCGGCACGTTGGCTTCGTCCGCCAAGGCGTGGAGAGCCGCGCGCGGCAGATACCAAAGAAGGGAATGGACGGGCTTGTCGATTAGGGCGAGTGGTTCGCGCCTGAGATCGTGAATCGTGACCTCGCCCGCCCGCAGAGAGAAAGCCGAAACCTGATGCCCCTCTTCCCAATAGGAATTGTTGGGAAGATCGCGGAGCATAAGCGAGATCATGTAGGCATCCGTGCGTGGAATGGGGTCGGACAACCGCCCCAGCGGCCGGTCTACACAAATCTCGGTGACGGCGATCTCCCCGCGGTTCAGCGAACGCGTGACGATGAAAGGCGCGTCCTCAGCACCGTATTTCTCGCCCAGGTTGCGACCGTAGACGCCCGCCATGGTTGGCGAGCTCTGGTTCGCGCGCATCGCGACACCTCGAGCAGGACCGACACCAACGAGGGGAGGATAGCGTGGAAAGCCCCAACTTCCAATTCGGGAGATGCGCCGATCGCGGCTAAACGACGAGCTTATCAGGCGTGATCGGCAAATCGCGAATTCGCTTTCCGGTGGCATGAAAGACCGCATTAGCTACCGCTGCAGCCACCCCCGTTGCGCCCAACTCGCCGACGCCTTTGCCGCCGATCGGAGACGCCTTGTCATCGGTCTCGGCGACAAAGTGGACCGTGATGTCAGGCGGGATATCGGCGTTTACCGGGATTGCAACACCCGCGAGGTTCTTTGCGAGGAATCGCCCGAGCGAGACGTCGAATGCGCTCTGTTCCATCGCCGCCATGCCCCAGCCCCAAATGATCCCCCCGAGCAACTGGGCGCGCGCTGTGCGTGGATTGATGATACGGCCGGCGCTGTAGCTTCCGACGACGCGGCGCAGACGCAACAGGCCGAGTTCAGGATCGACGCCGACCTCGACAAACACCGCGCCGAACGTGCGCATGGAATAGCCCGCACCGTGCTGTGCCGGATCGAAAGCGCCCGTACCGATCACCTCGGTTTCGCCGGCGTGGTCCATGACATCCGCGATCGGCAGTCCATAGGCTGCGCCGGCCAGGCCGATGCGCCCACCGGTCATAACCGCCTCCTTGGGCGCCAGATTGGCGAGGCGTGCGAGTTTGCTGCGAACGTCCTGCGCCGCCGCCAGCACGGCCGCGCCGACACCCATTGTGGAGGAGGAGCCGTAAGCCGGTCCGGCTTCGGGCAGGTTCGTGTCTCCCAGCTCCAACGCGATGTTGCCGCTCGGAAGCCCGAGCACATCGGCGGCAATTTGCGGGAAAATCGTCAGCGTGCCGGTCCCGATGTCCTGCGTGCCGGTAGCGATCACTGCGGTTCCATCGCGCCGCAAAGTCAGCTGCGCGCGCGAGGGGAATCGGAATGTCCCCATGAGGCAGCTGGCCATGCCGTGGCCGATGATCCAGTCGCCTTCGCGCCGGGGCGCGCGCGGCCGGTCCCGCCAACCGAACAGGCGCGCGCCTTCCTCATAGGCCTCGCGCAGCTTCTTGGAAGACCACGGCGCTCCAGTCGCCGGATCGCTTTCAGCGTAGTTGGCAAGCCGCAAATCGAGCGGGTCCACGCCGAGGTCAACCGCAAGTTCGTCCATTGCGGATTCGAGCGCCCACAAGCCCGGGCCTTCCACCGGGGCGCGCATCGCGGTCGGCATGGGCACGTGGGCGCGTTCGGCCCGCTGTCTTAGGTACATGCTGCGCGTGGCATATAGCGACTTCGATGCCTCCGTCGCGAATTCAATGAAGTCGTCGGTCATGCTGGTGAGATTGACGACATCATGCGTGACCGCTGCCAGTACGCCCCTGTCGTCTGCGCCGAGAGCCATTTTCTGAACGATGCGCGGCTGGTACCCGAGGAAGGAGTACATATTGGCGCGAGAGAGAACGACACGAACGGGGCGTCCGACGGTCTTGGCCGCGAGGGCGGCGAGCGCCTCCTGAGGCCAGATCAGGCCCTTCACACCGAAGGCGCCGCCCGTGTGCTTTGAGATGACGCGCACGCGGTCAGACGAAATTCCGAACAGGGCGGCCAGCCCCCTCTGCACGGCGTAGACATGCTGGGTGGACGCGTAAACGGTGAGCGCGTCCCCCTCCCACTGCGCGAGAACCGCCGAGGGCTCCATCGGATTGTGGTGGCGGGATGGCTGCGAATAAACGCCCTCGACGCGCGTTTTGGCCAGCCGCAGCTCCTCGTTTGCATCTCCCTTGGCGAATTCCGGCTCGAGAAAGAAGTAGCCCGTGTTCTTGGGCGTGAGAGCTATTCGATCGAGCTCCGGCCATAGGGGAGCAACGGGCGTCTTCGGCGTCCTTGCCTCGTAGCGGATACTCACCTTTTTCGCGCCGGCTTCCGCGGCCTCGAGCGTCTCGGCAAGGACGAGCGCGACCGGCTGGCCCTCATGACGGACTTCATCGTCCTGCAGCGGGAGAAAGCTATGTGCGAAAGGGGGTCCCGCGATCGCGACCTTGGACCGCGGCATGTCGTCATGGGTTAGCACGCGAACGACACCCGGCTCCGCGAGCGCCTCGCGTTTGTCGACTGAGGTCACTCTGCCGGCCGGAATAATCGCCGTCACGAACACAGCGTGAAGCATGTTTGGGACGCGCAGGTCGGCGGTGTAGCGCGCCGCACCGGTCACCTTGATGGATCCGTCGATGCGCGGAAGAGGCTCTCCGATGCTCATGATCAAGTCCTTGCCGCTCGCCGAATGGCCCGTGCGGCCGCATTCTTGGCGAGGCGAACCTTGTAGGCATTGTGCGCGAGCGGCCGTGCCGCTCCGAATGACGCATCGATCGCCTCGCGGATCGCTGCAGTATCGCTGACCATAAGCCCTTCGAGCGCGCGTTCCGCTTCGGTCAGGCGCCACGGCTTTTGGGCGACCGAGCCTAGCGCGATGCGGGCGTGAACGATGCGCTCGCCCGCGAGGTCAAGCGCGACCGCGGCGGATACGATCGCGTACTCATACGATTCGCGCTCGCGAAGTTTGAGGTAAGCCGAGTGAGGCGCAGGACCTGCAAGTTCGATTCCAACGATCAGTTCACCGTCTCGCAGCACATTGTCGATGTGCGGCGTCTCGCCCGGAAGCAAGTGCATCTCTTCGGCCTTGATGCGTCGTCCGCCGTCCTTGTGGGCGGTAACGTAGACCGCATCGAGAGCCGCAAGCGCCGTGGCGGGGTCCGATGGCTGAACGGCGACGCAGGCCTCGCTCCATCCGAAGATCGCATGCTTGTCGTTGATTCCGTTCAGGGCCGCACAGCCCGAGCCGGGTTTGCGCTTGTTGCAAGGCAAAGGCTCTTCCGCGCGGAAATAGCTGCAACGGGTCTTCTGCAAAGGGTTGCCACCGATCGTCGCGAGGTTGCGCAGCTGCGCGGATGCCGATTTGAGTATTGCTTCCGCAAGCACCGGATAGCCGCGTTCCACTTTGTCATCCAGCGCGACGTCATTAAGACGCGTCAACGCACCGATGCGGAGCCCGCCGTTTGGCAGCGGCATGATTCCGGCAAGCCCCTCGAGGTGCGCGATGTCGACAATGCGGGAGGGTCTCGCGATGCCGAGGCGGAGCCAATTCAGGAGTTCCGTGCCGCCCGCGAGAAAGGCCGTATCCGATCCACCCTCGGCCAATGCCTCTGCCATGCCGGCTGCACGGCCATACGCGAAGGTCTGCATTAACTGTCTCTTGCTAGCGCCGCGGCCGCCCCAACGGCGGCAGCGATTTGCGGATAGGATGCACAGCGGCACAGATTGCCGCTCATCCATTCGCGGATTTCAGATGGCGAAGTCACGTGGCCTTCACGCAGCAGCGCGACGGCGGACATCACTTGACCGGGCGTGCAGAAGCCGCATTGGAACGCATCGTGATCGATAAAGGCTTGCTGGACCGGATGGAGTTTGCCGTTCTCGGCGAGCCCCTCGATCGTCATCACCTGCGCGCCCGCGGCGGACGCCGCGAGAACCAAGCAACCGTTCACGCGCCGGCCATTCAAATGTACGGTGCAGGCGCCGCACTCACCGGAATTGCACCCCTTCTTGGCGCCCGTTAACTCCAAATGCTCGCGTAGCAGATCGAGCAGAGTGGTGCGTGCGTCGATGCTCACCTCGTGGCGCCGGCCATTGACGTCCAACGCGACCATCAGATGCGAGTGAAATTCCATGTGCCGGCAGACTCCGCCTTTCTTTTGCTGAACAAAGCGCACTTATGCGTCAGCGCAAAGAGGAGATGCCAGCCTTCGACGACTTTTGCGCACGATCGTACAAAACGCGCGGCGATTGTTCATAAGACTCAAATGGACCAAGCCAGCAAAGCCTGAAAACCGCGGGCCGCGAGGCAGCAACTACAGTTAAATTCGTCTTCCCCATAACTTTTTCCGATGATGGATCGCTGTTTCTAATGAGCGGCTTTGTCGCAACCACGTTAGAATTCCTTCATTGCGCACGCGTGGGAGGAATAACGATGCGCCTGACGATTGTGATATGTTTGGCGGCGTTGGCCGCTGTCCCAATGATCGCACTGGCAGCGTATGCGGCTCCCGATGGTCCCTACCGCGCGTTGCGAGTCGTGAAAGCCGGCGGCGACGGCGGCTTCGATTACGTCAAAGCGGATGCGACCGATCGCCGGCTCTATATTACGCGCCACGGCAAACCGCCAGTGATTGATGTCTTCGATCTCGACACGCTGAAACCGGTGGGGGAGATTCCGAACGTCGGCGCTGCCGGCGCCATCGCCGATCCCAAATCGGGCCACGGCTTCGCGTCGAGCAAGCCGGTCACCATGTTCGACGCCAAGACGCTGATGAAGATCAAGGACATCCCGGTTGATAGCCGTCCGGACGACCTGATGGTCGACCCCTTCAATGACCGGCTCTACGTTTGGAGCCACACCGCGCCGGCCGGTACGGTGATCGATGCGGTGAGCGGCAACGTGCTCGGCACCATCGATCTGGACGGCGCGGTGGAAGAATCGGTCAGCGACGGCGCCGGCCACGTTTATGTCGCCTTCGATGACAACGGCACCATCGCGGTCGTCGACGCCAAGACGATGAAGGTCACCGCGCATTACCCTCTGCTCGGCAAGAACGACAATTGCGGCGGTTTGGCGATGGATACGAAGAATCGCATCCTGTTCGCCGGCTGTCGCGATAAGCAAACCATGGTGATGCTCTCCGCCGATACGGGGAAGATCATCACGACCCTGCCGCTGCCCGATATTTCGACCGACGGCGAGGGTTTCAATCAGGCGACAATGGAATCATTCAGCTCACACGGAAACGGGACCTTGACCATAATCAAGGAGAACAGCCCGACCAGCTTCGTGGTCGAACAAACCGTGAAGACGATCGACAACGGCAAGACGATGGCTTTCGACTCGAAGACGGGCCATGTCCTCATCATCGGCGCCGAATACCTTCCCGCGCCAGCCGGCGCAGTAAAATTCAAGGGCCGCCCGGCGCGCGGCCCGATGGTGCCCGGATCGTTCTCCATTGTGGAAGTCGGCAAGTAAACATAGCCGGACAATTCCCGGCACATTATGGAAGGGCCATCAATGAAGATCTCGCAGCTTGCTTTGGTTTCCGCGCTGCTGCTGAATTGCGCTGCGGCGGTCGTCGTTGTCCCAGTCATCACGCTGACCGCGCATGCGGCTGACGACGGTCCCTACCGCGTGTTGCGAGTCGCGAAAGTCGGCGGCGAGGGGGGCTTCGATTACGTCAAAGCGGATGCGGCGGATCGCCGGCTCTTTATTACGCGCCACGGCAAGCCGCCAGAGATTGATGTCTTCGATCTCGACACGCTGAAACTGGTGGGCGTCATTCCGAACGTCGGCGGTGCCGGCGCCGTCGCCGATCCCAAATCGGGACACGGCTTCGCGTCTGGCAATCCGGTCACCATGTTCGACCTCAAGACGCTGAAGGTGATCAAGACCATCCCGGTTCCCAGCGGCCGGGACGACTTACTGGTCGACGACTACAATGACCGGGCCTATTTCTGGAGCCACAGCATGCCATATGGTCTCGCGATCGACGCGGTGACCGGCAACGTGCTCGGCCCCATCGATGTGGGCGGCGGAGTGGAAGAATCGGTCAGTGACGGCGCCGGCCACGTCTATGCCGTCGCCTTTGACAAGGCATACATCGCTGTTATCGACGCCAATACGCTGAAGGTCACCGCGCATTACGCTCTGTTGGGCAAGGACATGCTCAAGGACGATGAATGCGGCGGTCTGGCGATCGACAGGAAGAATCGCATTCTGTTCGCCGCCTGCAAGAACAAGAAAGTCATGGTGATTCTCTCCGCCGATACGGGGAAGATCATCACCACCCTGCCGCTGCCCGATATTTCGACGGACAGCGAGGGCTTCAATCAGGACACATTGGAAAATTTCAGCTCCCACGGAAACGGGACCTTGACGGTCATCAAGGAGACCAGCCCGACCAGCTTCGTTGTCGAACAGAATGTGAAGACGATCGACAACGGCAAGGCGATGGCTTTCGATTCGAAGACGGGCCACGTCTTTGTCACCGGCGCCGAATACCTTCCGGCTCCAGCCGACGCAGTAAAGTTCAAGGGCCGCCCGGCGCGCGGTCCGATGGTGCCCGGATCGTTCTCCATCGTGGAAGTCGGCAAGTAAACATAGCCGGATAATTCCCGGCACGCGAAGATGCGCCGACGAAGGCCATTCTTGCATTGGCTGCGCAATATCAGCGACACGGTTATCGCCGGATCACCCAATTGGTCAGGGTCGCGCACACGATTGCGGCCGGCACGCCACAATCATGTCTGGTCCTGTGACTTCTTCGAAGCGCAACCGCATGAAGGCCGCAAGCTTAGCTCAACTAACATGAATGAATGACAAACCCGTCATTTCCAATGGCGTCTCCTAACGTCAATTGGGCTTATTTTTCACGCAATAGAATTGGGGACTGTCAGAATAATTTCTGGCAGCGAGGGGCGCATTAGGGGGGAGTAACATGAATAGGCATTACGGACGGTCGCTGTTCATCCGGAGATCTGTTTTTCTTCTCGGCACGACGTCATTCGTTGCGGTTGCGGGCGCGGCAGGCGCCAGGGCGCAGGATGCTGCGCCAGCACCGGCAAAATCTGTATTGGTTGCGCAGGCTGCAGCACCGGGAGTGCAAACTGCCCAGACCGGGCAAACAGCCTCAGCTCAGCCAGCAGAGCCGCCAGAGCAGGTGCTCGTCACGGGGTCTCTTATTCGCGGCACCGCTGCCGTCGGCGTTCCGGTCACCACATTCGGCGCTGAGGATTTCTCGACAACCGGCTCGTTCCAGACGAGCGACCTGTTCAAGAACGTGCCGTCGGCTGTGATTTTGCCGTTCGTCGGCGCCACGAACCTTGAAAATGGCGAATTTACCCAGAGCGTCAACATTCGTGGACTGAGCACCAAGGGTAACCGAACCCTGCTGATGATTGACGGAAGGCGCTATCCAGGCCAGGGCGATGGTCTCTGCCGCACCGATCCTTCGATTGTTCCTCAGCTTGCCCTCGATCGCGTCGATACGCTGGTGGATGGCGCCTCCGCGACCTACGGATCGGATGCGGTCGCCGGCGTGATCAATCTCATCCTGAAGCGGGGATATGACGGGGCGAAAACGGAAGTGCAGGTTGGTGCATCGCCGGGAGACGGGCATCCGTTCTATCGCGGCAGCATCCTCTTCGGACGGACGTGGGACAGCGGCGATGTAACCGTAAGTTACGAAACTTCCACGCAGTTTCATACGTCGGGGACGGCCCGGGACTATTTCACCTATAATTTCTTTGCTGCCCAGGGAGTTGGCAATCTGACGCCCCTCGGCAACTCGCGGCCCGGCACCATCTCCGTCGGGAAACCTACACTGGCCACCAGCGCCACGGGCCAGAACCCCAACACCCCGACCTACACGGCCACGTTGCCGGGGACGCCAGGATCCTTCAGTGCCACGACCGGCACCAGCTGCGGAAATTGCTATGCCATTCCCACGGGCCAGAACGGTCAGGGTTTGACCTGGGCGGCCATCCTCGGCAACACGCCCGCCGGGCCGAACGGGACGACGGTCGGCACCAAAAACGAAATTAATCCATGGTCCGACGGATGGGAAACGCCGGACCAGTTTCGCAACGGGGCGACGCTCACGTTCGACCAGAACGTGTTCCCAGATGTGCAGCTTTTTGCCGATGTAGTCTCCATGGACCGCCGGACCGAAATTCACGGTAGGGGAGGCCTTACCACCGGCGTTGCGGTGCCAACGACCAATCCCTATTACCCGGCCGGTGCGCCGTCGGGGATCATTGCCTATTATGATCTGTCCAAGGATATACAGCCAAACAGTGCCGGCAACGAGATTTCAGGATCCTACGCTGCGGGGTTCAATATCAGCCTCCCGAACAATTGGCTGGCCACGATTTCTGCCTCCTCCGACCGCCAGCACGAGCAAGTCGCCAGTACGGGGACGTACAATCTGAACAATGTGTCGGCCGCGCTCGGCAACACGGTGGCGGCGCCGGCGGGCAACGGATTTACCAGCTTTACCAAGCCCGCGAACGTTCCGTACCTGAACCTGTTTTGCGATCCCAACCAATTCACGTGTAACTCTCCGACCACATTGGCTTATATATCCGCGTTCAGCAAAACGAACGTGATCGAGAGGATTGACGAATTCGGCCTGAACGCAAACGGGAATGTATGGCCGCTGCCGGGCGGCGAGCTGAAGGCTGCAGTTGGTGCTGCGCTCGATGACTACTACTATACCGCCGAGCTGCTAAGGAACACTGCCACTTTTACCAATACGAATATCAGCAACCTGACCGACTTTGGCCGGCGGCAGGTTTGGGCCTTTTTCGCTCAGATCAATGTTCCCGTTATCGGTGACGATAACAAGTTACCTTTGGTAGAGCGGCTCGAGGTCGAGGCGTCTGCCCGGTACGACCGCTACAATACGTTCGGGGGAACGTTCAATCCGAAGGTGTCGGCGAACTGGAGCATTTACGACGGATTGGTAATGCGGGGCTCATGGGGAACATCGTTCCGCGCGCCCTCCTTCGTGGAATCCGGTGCCATCGTGGGCGCAACGATTCAAGCGGTTAATATCCCGGCGGGTGCTTCGACAAACAGCGTGGGGACCTGCCAAGCGGTCGGCGGTGCTGCTCCCGCTGGTTCTGCGGCAGCGGGTATCGATCCCAACTGCACTGCCGCCCTGCAAAATCTCGGCGGTATCATGCTCAGTAACGCCTCCGGCGTCGCCTCGCCGGTGCGTCATAATGCGGGGCCGCTGCAGCCGGAGACAGCGCAAAGTGTAAGCTCCGGATTGGAATGGGCACCGACCGATAATATCTTCAAAGGGCTCGATATTCAGGCAACCTATTGGTACACCCGAATTCGCAATGAGCTGCAAGGCTGCAACGTCGGGTCATCGAGCAAAGGCCAGCTCTACGATCCGCTTTATACCTCCTGTTTCGTCACCGCTGCCAATGACCCGACCTTTGCCGCTGACGTGGCGGCGATTCTCGCGGAACCGGTTTCCGGGCTTAATCAAAACATTACACCCGCCAACATCGGTTGGGTCGCCGATGGTGCGATCCGCAATATCGGCTGGCAAACGATCAATGGCGTAGATTTCGACGCCAATTACACGTGGGATATGGGCGATTGGGGCAACTGGCACGCCGGCGCTAACGGCGAATACATCATCGACAGCATAACCGATATTGGTTCCGGGCAACCGGCTGTCAGCGAGTACAGCACGGTGGTGGCAGGAACCAGAAACAGCGGCGGCCGGCTACGCTACAGGACGGACCTGGGTTGGAATGGCGGACCACACAACGGGTGGAGCATCGATGGCTTCATGAATTTCTTCCCCCACTATAATCTGAATGGCGGCGCTCTTCCTTCAGAATGCTTTTTGCAGGGACAGACTCCCTGTAACGCCTCCGGGATGCCGCAATATGCTCAGTATACGCAGCAATATCCGACGCTTAACAATGTTGTGCCCGGGACATATACCTTCGATCTCTCGGTCAGATACAATACCGGCGACGTACCCGCCAACGAGTACCTGAGAAATATCAACATTGCGCTGGCGGTTAACAATATCCTCGATAAGAGACCGCCGTACCAGTATGCGGTGTCGGATACGCCGATATTTGCCTTCTACAGTCCTCCGCAGAGAGGGGGGGCAGGATTTGGCGGCATTGGCGCGGATCAGCGGATTTTCGTGCTGACGGTGACAAAGGCCTGGTGATGAATGGCGCTTTGTTTCGGCAGAGGGATGAATCCGCCGATGCCGGAAGATCGCACCTTGTCAAGAAAAGGATTTTGAACATGAAGTGCATCCCACTTGCTGGTCTTGCACTGGTGTTCGGATTGACGGCGCCCGCGCTGGCTGCTGCCCCGGTCTACAAGCTCATAGAACGCATAAAAGTCCCCGACGGCGGCTTCGATTACCTCGCCTTCGATGCGGACAGCGGCCACGTCAACATCGCCCGGACGAATTTCACCACGGTGATCGACGGCAAGACCGGGCAGGTCTCGGAACTCAACAGTGCAGCGCATGGTCACGTGGTCGTCCATGTTCCGGGCACCACACTGGGCGTGCTGCCCCAGGGCGCCGGCAACATCCTCATCGTCGATACCGCCAAGGACGCGGCCGTGGCCACGCTCAAAGGCGGGATGGGCCCCGACGGCGCAACCTACGATCCATTCACCAAGTTTGTTTTCGTCATGAATCACGGCGGCGGTGACGCGACCGTGGTTGATCCGGTCACGGCCAAGGTGGTTGCAACGATTCCAATCGGAGGCACCCTCGAATTTCCCGCCTCGAATGGCGCCGGCAAAATTTTCGTCAACCGCACATCCGTGCCGGAAATCACGGTGATCGATGCCAAAACGATGACCGTGACCGGCCATTATAAGTTGAACGGTTGCACGCACGCATCTGGCCTTGCCTATATCCCGGAAGGGAAGCTGCTAATCTCTTCGTGCCAGGATCGAATGGCCAAGGTGTTACAGGCCGATACCGGTAACGAGGTCGCCTCGCTCCCCATCGGTCTCGGCCCCGACGCCGTATTTTACGACCCGGTACGCAAACTCGCCTTTATTCCTTGCGGCGTTGACGGTGTTCTGGAGGTCATTTCGGTGGCTGACCCCGACCACATTTCCGTCGTTCAAAGTGTTCCCACTCGAGTGGGATCGCGTACCGGAACGGTCGATCCACAAACGGGTCGCGTCTATCTCATAGCGTTTCAGTACGACACGATGCGGTCAGGGCCGGTTGGTCCCAGGCCCGTCCCGCTCAAAGATACATACGAGGTCTTGGTGGTCGGCCCCTAGTCCACAAGGCCGGATTCCAAGGCGACGAACACGGCGGCAGGGAATCCGCGTGCGCGCCGTGCTCATCCTGCCGTACGCCATTAACAGGTGGGGCCAGCGCGAAGCTGGCCCCACAAGGTGTTCCCCGTTAGGCAGGCGTTAGTTCGGCGCCCATTTCTGCGCCCGCTTGTTGGCGCCGTTCTCGCCAATATAGACGTTACCCTTAGAATCCACCGCCGCTTCATGAGCACCGGCGAATTCACCGGGGCCGTTGCCCGGGTGGCCCAGCTTGCCGATGATCTCGCCGGTCTGACGGTCGAGCTCCCACACATAGCCGTTCACCATGTCAGGCACGAAAATATGTTCCTGCTTCGGGTCGGGCGAGAAGGCGATATTCATCACCGAGCCGCCGCGCATCGTCCCATTGGCGACATAGAACTCCTTCAGGAACTTGCCCTGTTTGGTGAAGACCTGAATGCGGTCACCGCCGCGGTCGCCGAAATAGACCAGGCCGTCGTTGGAGAGCGACACGGATTGCACCGGATTCCCGAACTCCGCCGCATGAAAGTCGTTCGGATCGTGCGGGATATCCGCGTTGGAGATTTGCGAGAGCGGCTTGCCGTATGCGCCCCAGCCGCGCTTAAATTTGCCGGTGCTTATGCTGTAGACGAGCAAGCGGCGGTTGAGATAGCCGTCGGCGATGTACATGTCGTCGGCGGATTCATCGAGCGCCATGCCGGCGGCGCCGGTTGGCAAGATGTCGGTCTGCTGATTGTCCATCTTCTGATCTTTGCGCTCAACGACCGGACCGCGCATGCCGTAATCTTTGAGGAATTTCCCGTCATTGGTGAATTCGAACAGCCCATCGCCGGGTGTTGCGCCGGAGAGAAAGACATCGCCTTTGCTGTCGACGACGATGGTGCGCTCCTTGTCCGGCCAAGGGACGCCTTTCGGCATCGAGTCAGGTCCGCCCCAAGCCTGGAGCAGATTGCCGTCGATATCGAACTCCAACACCGGGGGTGACAGCTTGCGCGTGGCCTTGTCTAGGGCCCCGGGACCGTCCGCAGGATTAAATGGAGGCTTATCCTGAACAGGCTGGCTGACGCGGATCAGCAGCCAGATATGGTCGTTCTTATCGACAGTTACGCCGTGGACTTCGTTCATGACCCAGTTGTTGGGCAATGGCTTCGGCCAGGTGTTAACGAAATGGTATGGTGCGTCCGGCGGATTCGGAAGATTCTGCGTCGGCGCCTGTACGCGTTGGGCGGCAACTGTCACGTTCGCCATCCCGTAAAGCCCGGCCGCCGAGACGGCCAGTGCAGTCCATAATTTCCAATTTGTACGCATTGCGTTACCTCCCATTGGTTTGTCGTCTCTACATCGCCCAGGAAACCGAGTCTGAAACTGACACTGCTGCATTCACGTCACGAACGAGTTGCGAAAAGCGGATGTCGCTACGGGTTCTTGGATGACAGATAGGCCGCGAGAGCGACTATGTCCCGGTCGGACAATTTGGCGACGACAGGCTTCATCACCGCCACGTTCTTGTCCTTGCGCTCGCCGGTCTGCATGTCCTTCAGCGTGCGGATCAGGTAATACGGTTGACGTCCGGCAAGACGGGGCACATCGCCGGTGCCCTTTAAATCGGCGCCATGGCAGGCTGCGCATGCCTGTGTCTCGCCGTTGCCGCCCGTGGTCGCCAATCGCTCGCCGAGCGCAATGTCGTCCGCGCGCACATATACGAGATAGCCGGCGAGATTCTGGTCGCGTACGCGATTTTCATCGTCGTCGACCGGCATTTGGAAGATCCGCCCCTGCGGGATCGGTACCGTGGCGCCGCCCGAAACATGCAGGCGCGCAAAGCCGGGTGGGCCATAACCGTCCGGCGCTTCAGTGGCCACGACCGCCGTTTCCCATTTCTGCCGGTCGGGGCCGATCGCGGCATAATATTCCGCCGCGTCCTTCAGGTCCTTCTCGCTGATGCCCTTGGCGACTGCGACCATGCGGCCCGTGCGCCTGTCGGCGCGGTCCCCGTCGCGGTAAGCGTGCACCTGTTCTATGATGTAGTTCACGGACAGGCCGGAAATATCACCCGTTTCGGGACGCGAGTTGCCGTTGGCAAGATGGCATTGGGTGCAGGGCAGCGGATTACCCTTGGCTACGGCTTCCGGCATTCTCGGGAGCCCGGTGTATGATGCATCGACCAGGGCCTGGTTGACGGGCTTAGCCGGCAATGCGTTCGCAGGCTTGACGGTCGCATCGTTGCCCTTCTGAGCAAAGGCCCAATCGAGCGCGGGGGCGATCGCGGGGTCGGCCGCATAGCCGGCCGCCGGTAGCACTACCAACGCCAATATCCCAAAGAGTTTGCGCATCGTTTCCCTTCCAACATGCTGTAGCGGATCTGTCGCAGCCCCAAGTAAAGCGATTAATCCATCCTTCTAATCTGTCCCTTCACCGGAACTACCCAGTTGGCCCGCCGGCAATCGAGACCACACCCACAATCAAAAATCGGGAATATCCGCACGCGGGATCGGATTTTGAATCTGCGCCGGATCCACGGCGAGCGATGCGTTCGCCAAGCCCTCAGCGCAGGCGTACTCCTCCAATGGCGTGTTGGCGACCTTCTGATACCGCTGGCTTGCCGACCAAGGCATCGTGAACGCGCCGGGGTCATCAACCGTGAAGTTTACTTCCAAAGTGCGCCCGTTATCGACCAGATGGTAGCGTTCGACGACGTGCATTTTGTCCGTATGCGGAGTAAAATAGAAATCGACCGGCGCCTTGGTGGTGAGGCCGACCGTATCGATTACCAGCGTATCGTCTTCGTAACGACCGACGGATTCTCCGTACCAGGATGGCGGGGCGTTCTGGGAATGCGGCACGTCCATGTAGATGTGCCGCACCTGATGGTCGCTCTGGTACAGGAAGAGCACCTCTTTAGGCGTCTGAACGACGTACATCGGGTTCAGCCGCAACAGGAGTGCGCCAGGAACGCCGGCCGGCCGGCAGCGCGAAACGGACGTCGGTTGCGACCTCATGGCACCGCCCATCAGTGCAGCGACATTGGCCTTTCGCAGTGCTTCCTTCACCCAGGGCAGCAAGATGGGATTGCTCAGATCGGCCACAAACATTTGGGGCGTCCGTTGGGTGGCCCCGAAATTCTGGTCAAACGAAACCGGCCCCGGGCCCGATTTCGGCGGGATGAAGTCGTTACGCGGGTTGCGCCATGCCGCACCGCCTGCGGAGAGGTCGGGAATGGCGCTGGAAGACTCAGCAGCAAGAATTGGCGAGCACAGAAGCGCAAGGGCGCCTGCGATGTATGCCGCGCGTGGTATTGCCAAGCTTATCTCCATCCGCCTAACGCGCCCGGTAAGCCTCCGTGATCCACGTGTCATGGTCCAATATAAAGCTCGCTCTCCTGTATAAGGTTTCGTTATGATGGATCCGAGGAGGAAGAGCCTGGACAACAACGCCGCAATTCCCAATCTGAGGCACCTTCGGGTCTTCGCGTGCGTCGGCAGGCTTCGCAGCGTCAGCCGGGCCTCGGCGGCGGTTAATATTTCGCAGCCTGCTGTCTCCCAGGCAATTGCAGGCCTGGAGTCGCAGTTCGGCGTCCAGCTGATGGCACGCCGCAACACGGGGTGCGTGCCAACGCAATTCGGTGAAATCCTGCTGTTTCGCATCGAACGGATGCAGCAGCAGCTGCATCAGGGGGTTCAGGAGTTTCTATCAGCGACCGGCGGTCACAAGCAGAACGTTGAATTGATCGTAACGAAGATTACTGTCACGCAAATTCGCAGCCTGATCGCGGTGTCGGGGAATATTTCCTTCGATCAGGCTGCCCGATCGATTGGCGTGTCGCAGCCTTCCGTGCACCGCGCGTCACGCGAACTTGAAAATCTACTGCGCACGAAGCTGTATTCCCATGGCGCCCGCGGAACCACGACGACAAAGGAAGGCGCGCTGCTCGCCCGGCGCTTAAAGCTCGCGATCTCCGAAATCCGTCACGCTGTCGATGAAATCAATGCACAAACGGGCACAATCAGCTCGACGATATTGATTGGCACGCTTTCGGCTTCCGGTGCGCCGCTTCTCGCCCGGGCTGTTGACCGGCTGCTTTCCATGCAACCGGCACTTATGGTCAACGTGATAGAAGAGCCTTATGAGCATCTGCTGAACGACTTGCTGTTGGGAAATATCGACTTTCTTTTCAGCGTTCTCAGGCGGCCCACTTGGGCAGTGGATGAGATCGCGGAGGAAAAGCTCTATCAAGATGACTATGTTGTGGCGGCGCGACGCGGCCATCCATTGTGCAGAAATCGCACAATTGATCGCGAAGCGCTGGTCAACTTTGATTGGGTGATTCCCGGCCCTTCCACTCCGAGATTTCAGGCCTTCCGCAGCCTGTTCGAGCGCAATCACGAGCCACCGGCGCATGTCATCACGACCTCGCGCGCATTGACGCGCGCGCTCATTGCGACCAGCAACCGCCTGACGCTGCTGACGCGGCATGAAGCGGAATCGGAGCAGAGTCTTGGTGTCGTGGCGGTTCTGCCGATTGAATGCAAAGTGCCGGCGCCTTCCTATGGCGTCGCGACAAGGAAGGATTGGGCGCCTACTTCAATTCAAAAGCAGTTTCTCGAAGTTTTGCGTGCGCTCGCTAACGATGACAGTTCGGCCAGAACGGCGGCAAAACGACGCCGGATGGCGGTGACCGCATGATCCGTCCTAGAGATCGGTGCCGGTACGCATACGGTGCTTTGGAAACATCAAATCGGACGCAAAACCAATGGCGTGCGCGGGTTTTCGAATAACCGGCGGCGATAGCGTAACTTATGTCTAGTTGCGACGCCAAAGGCCGGTACGCTCCCGTGGTCATCGATATTCACCCTCACGTCATTTCTCTTGATACCCAAAAATACCCGCGCGCGCCGGTGGGCGGGACTGCGTCGGACTGGTCTCAAGCGCGGCCAGTCAGCCATGAGCAGATGCTGATAGAAATGGATCGCGCCGGCATAGCAAAATCCGTGCTGGTGCAGGCCTCCACATGTTATGGCCATGACAATTCTTATGTCGCCGATGCCGTGGCCGCGGCGCCGCACCGCTTCACGGGCGTGTTTTCCGCCGATCTGCGCGAGCCGAATGCGCCGCAGAAACTAACGTATTGGATCACACGCCACCTTACCGGGCTGCGGCTGTTCACGACCGGAAGCACAATGCCGGGGCAGGCCGATTGGCTGGACGATCCAGGTACGTTCCCCGCCTGGCAGGTTGCACAAGAACTCGGATTGCCCGTCTGTTTACAGATGACCGCGGCGGGGATTCCGCAGTTGATTAATGTGCTGACCCGCTTTCTAGGACTTAAGGTGATCCTGGACCATCTGGCGAGGCCGGTTCAGGAGGACGGTCCGCCTTACAACGCCGCCAACAGTCTGTGGAGACTCGCGTCGTTTCCGAATGTCTATCTCAAAGTCACCGAACGCAACTTCATCGGCGCGACGAAAGGAAATGCTACGCCGGAAAGTTTTTTCGGCAGGCTGGTCGGCGAGTTCGGCCCGCACCGAATTGCCTGGGGGTCGAATTTTCCGGCTTCGGATCGTCCGCTATCCGGGCTGATTTCGTTGGCTCAGGACACGCTTGCATTCCTGCCCGCAAGGCAACGGCAATGGATTTTCGCCGATACGGCACAGTCGCTCTACCCGGCGCTCGCGGCCTGACCCATGAATGCGATCCCCGGCCTTCCGGTCCAGTTGCATTCGCTGCTTGGAACACACCCATCCACGCGGGCACTTAAATCCGGCGCCGTGTCCTCGCGGCTCATCAGCTTTGATTTTTTCGAAGTCAAAGTCGCCAATACGCAGTTCAAGGCCCTCGTTCGCGAGGCCAAATATGATTTTGGCGAGCTTGCGATGGTGACTTTTCTGCAGGCAAAACACTACGCAAAACCGTACATATTGCTGCCCGCCACGATTGTCGGGCGCAATCAGCATCATACGATTTTCTACAACGCCGAACGCGGCGCGCTGAAACCATCCGCGCTGTCCGGAAAGCGCGTTGGCGTACGGGCGTACACTCAGACGACCGGCTGTTGGGTGCGAGGCTTTCTGGCGGAGGAGTATGGCGTCGATAACGACTCGATCTCCTGGGTGGCGTTTGAGGACGCGCATCTCGCGGAGTACGGCGATCCGTCGAACGTAGTCCGCGCTCCGATAGGAACGACATTGCGCCAGATGCTTCTCGACGGCGAGATCGACGCCGCAATATTGGGCGATGTCGCGGAAGAAGGGTCAATAAGACGCCTGATTCCGGAGTGCGATAAGGCGGGCGAACTATGGGCCGAACGTCACGGCGGCGTGCCCGTTAATCACCTGGCAGTGATGAGAAAATCGATTGCCCGCGAACGCCCAGATGTAGTGCGGGAAGTCTATCGTCTGCTAAAGGAAAGCCGCGCCGCGGCCGATCTGCCCGCCGGCGATCAGGACCCATTGAGATTTGGGATCAACCGGGTGCGCCAATCGATCGACACGCTGAGCGAATATGCGGTTCGTCAGAGGCTGATTCCGCGCCGTCTCGCAATTGACGAGTTGTTCGATGAAGCGCGCGTCGTTCTGGGCAGCGAGGCGGATTAGATGGTGGAAACGGCCGTCTCGATCCCGCGGCGCCGGTCCGGCTGGTGGAGCGACCTGTCGGTACAGATTTTAATTGCAGTACTGCTCGGAATCGCTGCCGGCGCCATCTGGCCCGGATCGGCCGAGCTTATGAAGCCGCTTGGAGACATCTTCATCAAGCTGGTGCGGATGCTGGTCGCGCCCATCGTGTTCTGCACCGTGGTCCATGGCATTGCCAGCGTTCGCGAGGCGCGAAGCGTCGGCCGGGTTGTGGTCAAGGCGCTGGTGTATTTTCAGCTTGTGGCCGCGGTTGCGCTGGTGCTTGCACTCGTGCTGGTGAACTGGTGGCAGCCGGGCGCCGGCATGCATGTCGATCCAGCGTCATTGCGCGACAGTGGCGCAGCATCCGTGGCGGCATCGGCCCAAAAAGTGACGTTTGGGGATTTCCTGGTCGGCATTGTTCCGAACACATTCTTTGGCGCCTTCGCCGACGGCGATGTCTTGCCCGTGCTCTTTGTCTCTGTGCTGTTTGCGTTTGGGCTGCTTTCGCTGGGACCCGCCGGAAAACCCGTAGTCGACGGAATTGAGGCGCTGTCGCGAATTCTGTTTCGGATGATTGGCTATGTGATGGTCGTCGCCCCCATCGGCGCATTTGGCGCCATCGGCTTTGCTGTGGGCAAGTTTGGTCCGTCCTCGCTGATCTCGCTCGGGCGGCTGGTTGCCCATTTCTACATCTGTTGCGCGCTGTTCATCGTTCTCGTGTTGTGGCCGATCGCGGCAGCATTCCGCATTAATTTCCCGCGGCTGATCCGGTATCTCGGCGCGGAGCTGCTGCTGGTGATCGGGACCAGTTCGGGCGAATCGGTATTTCCACGCATCAACGCGAAACTTCGCCAGCTCGGCTGCCGCGAATCTGTCGTATCGCTGGTTTTGCCCGCGGGTTATGCATTCAACCACGACGGCAGCTGCCTGTACTACGCCACAGTTTCGGTTTTTCTTGCGCAGGCATTGGGAATTCATCTGGCTATTGCACAGCAGGTAGAGTTGCTCGGCATCATGCTGGTCACCTCGATGGGAGGCGCCGGGGTCGCCGGATCGGCGATCGTGATGCTGGCGACCACGCTGTCCGCGACGGGCGCCATCCCGGTCACGGCCGTTGGACTCGTACTTGGCGTTCATCGTCTGCTGTCGTCGGCCTTTGTCCCTGTCAATGTGCTTGGCAACAGCCTGGCCACGCTCGTGGTGGCGCGCATGGAAGGCGGGCTGGATGCCACGCGACTCGAGACCGAACTCATGAATGGAGCGGAATCCGTAACCGAGGCATAGCTCCCGTCATGACAGCCTTGCTGGCTGATACAACAAGGACTTATGGCTGCGGACGAGGTTCTTATTAGACCCCCGAGGGCTTGGCGTAGAGATTACAACGAACGGCCAGCATGCGAACCAACAGGTGAATCTGAGGGAGCCAAGCACCATGCGCAGATCTTGCGGGAGCATCGCATCGGCCTGTGTGTTGGCTTTTTGTGGGACGCTGAAAGCCGCGCAGGCGCGGGCGCGTCACCCGTCTCAAGCGGGGCACGCAATGAAAATGCATGTTGTGAGTAGATGATGATTCGGTGGGTGATCCAAAGTGCAACCTGCGCCGCAGCAGCAACGGCGCTTCTGTGGCCGCCACTTCTGGCCGCGGCCCCGAACTCAATTCCCGATCTATCCGCCGGCGGGGCAGCGTGGCGCAACACACACAACGACTTTATCCTTCCGTCATCAGGCCCCGGCCCGGTGACTTGGGATCCCGCACATCCCTTTGTTGGGAATGGCGCGGGACAACCTGTGACGTCGCGGGTGGCAGACCTCACCAATCCAATACTGATGCCTTGGGTCCGAGACGAGTTGAAAAAACTCAACGACGATGCTCTCGGGGGAAAGCTACAGTTCACGCCCACAGCCCTGTGCCGGCCGAACGGCGTACCAGGCGTGATCCTTCTCCGAAACGAACCCCTGTTCATTGCGCAAACAGCCAAAGAAGTGACTTTCCTCTATCAAAGCGACCACCAGGTTCGGCACATCTACCTGGACATTCCCCACTCGGCGCGAGTGAAGCCTTCGTGGTACGGCGAATCGGTGGGACGCTATGAGGGCGACACGCTCGTTGTCGATACAATCGGCATCACTCCGAAGGCACCGGTCGATTACTATCTCACTCCGCATACGGACCAATTGCACGTGATTGAGCGCTACCACCGAATCGATGACGGAAAGACGCTCGAAGTGGTGTTCACTGTGGAAGACCCGGGCGCATTCAACATGCCCTGGACGGCGAGTCAGCGCTACCGGAAGTTGGATAATACTCCAATGCAGGAATACGTCTGTGCTGAAGGGGAACCCTTAGCGCCCAAGGCAACTCAATTGGACTTCTAAGTCGAAGCGCCGCAGCACACGGAGCAAGGTCCCGTAGTGTTCTAATCATGGCGTGAACCTGCGAGGGCTAAGAGCACTTGCGGCCGGACAAACCGGGAGCGGCGCGGCCTTACGGATAGAGGCGTAGCTGGAGCCGGCCCCGAAATACCGTGCTTTGATTTTGATATTGCTAAAAGGAGGTAAGCATCATGAGCGGAAGTTGGAGGATGTGGACCGCCGCAGCGGCGTCTGCGCTGGTATTCTGTGGGACGCTGAACGCCGCGCAGGCGCCGGCGCCTGCGCCGAACCTCCCGAATGTGCCGGAAGTGTACAAATTCGATGCCGGCTGGCCGAAGCCCCTGCCTAACAATTGGGTGATGGGGACGGTCACCGGCATGTCCGTCGATCAGGACGACCATATCTGGGTGTTGGACCGCCCGGGTAACAACACCCCGGCTGGGAAAGCCGCGGCCCCCGGCGTGCTGGAATTCGACTTGGACGGCAATCTGCTGCGTTCCTGGGGCACTCCCGATTCGGCGCCCGCGGGCGTCTGGCCGAAGGCGGAGCACACAATCTTCGTCGACCGCGAGCGCAATGTCTGGCTCGCAGGCGCGGCCCCGGGCGATACGCTGCTGAAATTCACCATGGACGGGAAATTCCTCAGCGATTTCGGCCACCGCGGCCCCATCGTCGAGCGGCAGGGCATGATCCAGGACAATCAGAGCAAAATCTTGCTGCTCGGCGTCTCGAGCGCGGCGCTGGACGAGGACGCCCATGAAATCTACATCGCGGACGGCTATCTCAACCGCCGTGTCATCGTATTCGACACAAACACCGGTGCGTTCAAGCGCGGCTGGGGCGCCTATGGCAAGGCAATTTCCGAAATCTCCAACGATCCGCAACCCGCCCATGATCCCAACGATCTGCACGCGGGGGATTTCAAATCGCCGGTCCATTGCGTGCATCTTTCCAAGGACGGGCTGGTGTATGTCTGCGACCGCGCCGGCGATCGCGTTCAGGTCTTCACGAAGGAAGGCAAATTCCTAAAGGAATTCCACGTCGCCAACTCGACGATGGGTGGCGGCTCGGCCGGTTCGGTCGATTTTTCGAGCGATCCGGCGCAGAAATACATCTTCGTCCCCGACCTCGTGAACGGCACCGTGTGGCAGCTCGATCGCCAGAGCGGCGAGATCCTGAGCCATGTCAGCCATAAGGGCCCAAATGCCGGCGAGCTTGTTTCCCCCCATGTTTCCGCGATGGATTCCAAGGGCAATGTCTATGTCGGCGAAATTGGACGAAACCCGCGCGTGCAGAGATTCGTGCCTACGACCTCGAACTGAGCGGCCATCCTTCCAGGCTACCCGCGCATCATGTGCCTACGCGGATTATGAGGCGCTGTGGATGCGGCAGACGCTCAATACCGTCCGGCTAATCGGACGATGAGCACGACGTCGTCAAGCACGGGCGCTTCAGTTCGCTTTCGCGAACAGCTTACGCCACTCCTGCGGGCTGATCGTCCCGTCAAACCGTGGGAACAAACTGTTTCGGTCTGAGAGATATTCCGTATACGGAAGTGCCCAGGGGCGGAATCGAACCACCGACACGCGGATTTTCAGTCCGCTGCTCTACCGACTGAGCTACCTGGGCATAGATGGATGCTGGCCGCGGTTTTTTAGAAGAGCCCCGCCCCCCTGTCCAGCCGAGGCCCGTCCCTAAGCGCTAATGCCGCACGGCAGGCGAATCCTCGCCGCTTTCCGCCTCTTCCGTTTCGGCTTCGCTTTCGTCTGTCGCGACCGCCGGAATCGCATAGCTCCCCTTGAGCCAGCGCCCGAGATCGATATCCGCACAGCGCTTCGAGCAGAACGGCCGGAAGCGCGCTTCCGCGCCCTCTGGCGAAACCGGCCGCTTACATATCGGGCAGAGGCGGGAATCGGTCATAGCGTTTGCACGTCGAAATTTTCCCGCCGCTGCTCGGTGTTCGCCTCAAAGCGCAGCCGCGCCACGCCGCGCTTCATCAGCGATGCACGGAACTCTTCCTCATGCGCTTCCAGCCAGCGCACCATCACGGGCGCCGCGCGAAGCACGATTTCCTTCCCCGGCGCGGCGGCGTGCGCGCGTTCCACGCGGCGCATCATTTCCACCGCTACGGTTTCGACTGTTTTGCGCCGGCCATGCCCGTCGCAGCGGCGGCAATTTTCGGTCATGCGCGTAGCCAAAGGATCGCGCACGCGTTTGCGCGTCATCTCCACCAGGCCGAATTCCGACATGCCGAGAATCTGGCTGGGCACCCGTCCCTTGCTTGAGGCGAGATTCAGCGCGTTCAGCACGCGCGCGATGTTGTCTTGCGACGCCAGATGAATGAAATCGATGACGATAAGCCCGCCTATGCCGCGCAGGCGCAATTGCCGCCCGATGGCATCGGCCGCTTCGAGATTGACTTTCAGGCTGGTCTCTTCCAATCCATCACTCTCGACATAGCTGCCCGAATTCACGTCGATTGCCGTGAGCGCTTCGGTCGCCTCGATGGTGATCCAGCCGCCGGACGGCAAAGGCACCCGCGGCTGCGCGAGAAGCGCGATCTCATCCTCGATGCCGAAGGCTTCGAACAGCGGCGCCCCGCCGTCATAGAAATCGATGCGGCCGGCAAGTTCCGGCATCGCGCGCGCGGCATAGGTGCGGGCGGCAGCAGCGGCATGGCGGTCGTCGATCAGAACCCGGTTCACGCTTCCATCCACTTCGTCGCGCAAAGCGCGTTCGACCGGCCCAAGATCGCAATAAAGCGTAGCCGGACTTGCCGCCTGTTTGCGGCGCTGGGCGAGATCGCGCCAAGCGGCACAGAGCCTGACAGCGTCTTCTCTCAGCTCCGCCAGGCCGGCCGCGATCGCCGCGGTGCGCAGAATATAGCCCGCCTCCGGGATCAGCTCGCCGCTTTTGTCCGCGGCGAAACTTTCAACAATTGCGGTCAGCCGCGCGCGCTCGCTCTCTTCCTCGATCCGCCGCGACAGCGCCACGCCGGGAGAATTGGCCACCAGGATGATCAGCCGCCCTGGAATGGTGATATTTGCCGACAGCCGCGCGCCTTTCTCCGCGATCGGATCCTTCACCACCTGGACGATGATTTCCTCCCCTTCGTGCACGAAATCGGAAATCCGCAAGCCGCGGTCTTCATCCGTAAAGGGATCGTCACGGAAGATCGCAGTGCGCGGCCGCGCCTCGCGGGCGGCGAGAAAGCCGGCGCGTTCAAGGCCGACATTCACAAAGGCCGCCTGCATGGCCGGGATCACCCGCTGCACCCGGCCCAAGACGATATCTCCGACCAAGCTGCGAGAGGCGCCCGCGGCGGAGGCGCGCTTCCGGGCAGGAAAATCCTCAAATCCGATGGTGCGTTCCAGCCAAAGCTGTTCGAGCACCCCGTCCTCGACCACGGCGACACGCACTTCGCCCGCTCCCGCGTTGATCAGGACGTCTTTGGCCATGCCTTAATTTAGCAGGGCGATAAAAGAATTGCTCGCATCGCGTGTCTTGGTTTGAATCTACACCCCACGATTCGCTAATATAGGCAATCCATTCGCGAAGCGGCCAAACGGGGTAAATCCATGGGGATCGCACGTCTCAAGATTTTCGCAGCTATGTTTCTTGGCTTTGCGTTTGCGGCCCCCTATCCCGCCGCCGCCGAAGGCCCGGAATTCAAAGTCGATCCTGCTTGGCCGAAGCAGCTTCCCAACAATTGGATTATCGGCCAGATCGGCGGCATGACGGTGGACGCGCAAGACCACATCTGGGTTTTCCAGCGGCCGCGTTCGCTGCGCGATGTCGATCTCGCCAGGACCAAAAACGCCAAATGCTGCCAGGCGGCGCCCTCAGTCATCGAATTCGACGCTAACGGCAATGTCGTCTCATCCTGGGGCGGTCCCGGCTTTCATCCCGATTGGCCCGAGACCGAGCACGGCATCTTGGTCGACAACAAAAACAATGTCTGGCTGACCGGCAGCGGCAACAAAGACGGCACGCTGCTGAAGTTCACGCGCGACGGCAAATTCCTCGCGAAATTTGGCCGTCAGGGGCCGACCGCCGGAAGCCAGGACACGACAGCGCTCGGCGGCGTGGCCAGCATCGCGCTGGATCCCCAGGCGAACGAACTCTTTATGTCCGACGGTTACTTCAATCACCGCGTCATTGTGCTCGACGCCGATACGCTTGGCTTCAAGCGTATGTGGGGCGCCTATGGCAGGCCGCCCACCGATATGAAGCTGCCGAACTACAATGCGTCATCGCCGCAATTCGCCAACCCGGTGCATTGCGTGCGCATCGCCAATGACGGCCTTGTCTACGTCTGCGACAGGACCAATGACCGCATCCAGGTGTTCCAGAAGAACGGCACATTCGTGAAGGAATTCGCGATCCGGCCCGAGACTCATGGCACCGGTTCGTCCTACGACGTCGCGCTTTGGCCGGACCGCAACCAGACCTATCTAATCATTGCCGATGGCGCGGATGGCGAAGCCGTCATCGTGCGGCGCGCGGACGGGAAAGAGGTTGGCTCCTTCGGCCATTACGGCAAGCAGGTGGGGCAATTCCACAATATCCACCAGATCGTCGCCGATTCGAAAGGCAACATCTATACCGGTGAAGTCGATACCGGGATGCGGATTCAAAAATTCGCGCCGAACGTGACACCCGCAAGGTGATCAGAGCCGCGCGTAACCTTGCAATAGCGACACCGTCTCGTAGAGCGGCAAGCCCACTACATTGCTGTAGGAGCCGTTGATGAACCGCACGAAGCTTTCGGCCCGGCCCTGGATCGCGTAGCCGCCCGCTTTGCCGATGCCCTCGCTGGTCGCAACGTAAGCGCCGATCTCGGAGGGCGTAAGTACTTTGAGCGCGACGCGAGTCGTCACAATTCGCGTCCGCATTTGTTTGCCGGGTATCACAACCGCAAGTGCCGTCAACACTTGATGCCGCCTGCCCGAAAGCAGCTTGAGACAATGTTCCACTGCTTCAGCGGTATCCGCTTTGGGCAAGATTCGCCGCCCCAAAGCAACCACCGTGTCGGCGGCAAGCACGAGGGCATTGCCCTCCTCTTTCGCTACGGCTGCGGCTTTTGCGCTTGCCAAACGCAAGGCATAGGCGCGGGGCAGCTCGCCTTTGCGCGGCGTCTCATCAATATCGGCGGCGACGATCCGCGCCAGCTCAATTCCCGCTTGGGCGAGAAGGGATGCGCGCCTCGGGCTTGAGCTTGCGAGGATGAGCGGAAAAACCTGCGCCGCGGCCACGGCTATACGTGTTTACTTGAAGCGATAGGTGATGCGGCCCTTGGTGAGATCATAGGGAGTCATCTCCACCAGGACCTTGTCGCCGACCAGCACCCGGATGCGGTTCTTGCGCATCTTGCCGGCGGTATGAGCGATGATCTCGTGCCCGTTCTCAAGCTTGACCCGGAATGTCGCATTGGGCAGCAACTCCGAAACCATTCCTGGGAATTCGAGCAATTCTTCTTTGGCCATTCGGATCCTGTGAGATAGAGCGGCCGGGAGCATGCACCGGAACACGCGAAAATCAAGCGCTCTTCAAGCAAAGCGCCGAAATCAGGGTGAAGAGGCGCCGCGCAGTAGCGAAATCAACCTCGATCTTGCCTTTGAGCCTTTGGCGCAAAAGCTCCGCGCCGTCGTCATGCAGCCCGCGCCGCCCCATGTCGATGGCTTCTATCCGCGTCACATGTGCCTCCCTTACCGCCGCATAATAGGTCTGGCACAGCGCCTGATAGTCCTTGAGCACGCGGCGAAACGGGGTGAGCGAGAGAAGCACCCGGCCATGAGGCTCTCGACCGGCGAGCCGCACGTCGAAGACTAGCCGATTTTCGACCGTCGCCAGCACGAGACGATAAGGGCCGCCCGGCGAGCCAAGCGGCCGGAAATGATTGAATTCGAGAAGGTCATGAATCGCGATTTTGGTTTCCTGCCCGATTTCAGCGGAATGATGTCCGACACCATCGAGTTCGACGCCGATAATCCGATAGGCCGGTTTTGCCGCAGCTTCTATGCCCCCCTCCTCTTCATTCGCTCAACCTCGGTTGAGCCGAATTGCGATCGAGCGGCGATGGGCGGAGAGTCCCTCCGCTTCGGCAAGAGCAAGAGCGGCGGGCGCGAGCTTCGCCAGCGCATCGGCGTCACACGCGAGCACCGATGTGCGTTTGAGGAAATCGAATACCGACAGCCCGGAAGAAAACCGCGCGGTACCGCCGGTGGGAAGTACGTGATTGCTTCCCGCTACGTAGTCCCCCACGGCTTCCGGCGTATGGCGGCCGAGAAACGCCGCGCCGGCATGCTCGACGCGGGCGAAGAAGGCCTGGGGATCGGCCGTGGCGATTTCGAGATGCTCGGGCGCGATGCGGTCCACGAGCGCGGCTGCATCTTCCAGCTTTGCCACCAGGATGATGGCGCCATGATCGCTCCATGACCGCTCGGCGATGTCGCGGCGGGGAAGAACGGCAAGCTGGCGCTCCACTTCAGCCGCCACGGAATCGCAGAAATCCGCATCGTCGGTGATGAGGATGGATTGCGAAGATGCATCGTGCTCGGCCTGGGCGAGTAAATCTGCGGCGATCCAGGCGGGATCGTTTGCGGCATCGGCAACCACCAGAATCTCCGACGGCCCGGCGACCGAATCGATGCCTACTCTTCCGAAGACTTGGCGCTTGGCGGCCGCCACATAGGCGTTACCCGGCCCTACGATCTTATCGACGGGCGGAATGGCCGCCGTGCCATAAGCGAGTGCAGCGATCGCTTGCGCCCCGCCCACACGGTAAATCTCGCTAACTCCCGCAATCCTTGCCGCTGCCAGCGTCAGTGGATTGACCGTGCCGCCCGATGCCGGAGTGACCATCGCGATGCGCCGAACGCCCGCCACCTTCGCAGGCACCGCGTTCATCAGCACCGAGCTGGGATAGCTCGCCGTTCCGCCCGGGACATAAATGCCAACGCTTTGCAGCGGCCTCCAGCGCCAGCCCAGCGAAACGCCCGCCCCATCGTCGAAGCTGTCATCGGATGGCAATTGCCTGCGGTGGTAGGCTTCGATGCGTGCCGCTGCAAAGCGCAGCGCATCCTTGATCGCATCGCCGCAAGCCTTATCGGCCGCCGCAATTTCTGCGTCGGAAATCCGCAGCGTCTGCGTTGTCAGTTCCGCGCGATCGAAACGGCGCGCCAACGCGATGAGCGCGTCGTCGCCCTTCGCGCGCACTTCAGCGATGATTTGCCGGACGCTCTGCGAAACATCTTCGTCCGTATCGCGCTTCGTCGCGATGAGTGCGGCAAAGTCCTTCTCGAAATCGTGCGCGCGCGCATTCAGGCGGCGTGCCATGGTCTACCTAGCCGAATAACGCCTTTCCCAGTAAAGGATTTCGGCCTTCCCGCAAACCGCTAAGTTTCGAGATTGTGCTCGGGGCGCGCCACCGCCGGACGAGGCTCAGTCATATCGCGCAAGACCGCATCGATACATTCGACATGCAGACGGATGCGCCCGCCTCCGGACAGCAGCAGGTCGATAGTGCCCCCGCCGTCAGCTTCGGGGGTGAAATCGATGGCGAGCAGCTCCGCGATGGCTTCCGGGTCATTCTGGCGGACATGACTGGACTGGACCCTCAGCACGCCGTCAAAATGAATTCCAGTCCGCACCCGCGTGCCGCTTTCACGTTCTTCGCACTCCCAACAGAACCGGTTGACCACGGCCGCAAAGCGCCGCTGCTTGCGAAGATAAGCCAGATCGCCGACCCGCATCACCGCGTCCTGCAGATGAGCCGAGATGATCTTCAGATCCTCTTCGTCCTGGGCGAGAAGCTTCAAGCCGCTCATTGCTTTAACCGCTCGATATCGGCGCCGCAGGCCTTGAGTTTTTCTTCGAGCCGCTCGAAACCACGGTCGAGATGATAGACCCGATTAATGATGGTTTCGCCTTCCGCCGCTAGCCCGGCGAGCACGAGGCTGACCGAAGCGCGCAAATCCGTCGCCATGACCGGCGCGCCTTTGAGAGGTTTGTGTCCGTTCACGATTGCCGCATCGCCCTCAATCGTGATGTCAGCGCCCATGCGCAAAAGTTCGGGGACATGCATGAAGCGGTTTTCGAAGATGGTTTCCCGGATATGCGACGTACCCTCGGCTATGGTCATCAGCGCCATATATTGCGCTTGCAGATCGGTGGGAAAACCCGGAAACGGCGCCGTGGTCACGTCGGTTGATTTCACGCTTGCGCCGTTGCGCGCGATGGTGAGGCCGAAATTCGTGGATTCGATTTCCGCCCCGGCGCACTGAAGCAACGGAATGAGCGCGCCGATGAGATTCGCTGTGGTACCGGTCAGCTCCACTTCGCCGCCCGCGATGGCGGCGGCAATCGCATAGGTGCCGGTTTCGATTCGATCGGGCAGGACCGCGTGGTTGGCGGCATGGAGCGCGCGGACGCCTTCGACGACGATGGTGGAGGTGTCGAGACCCGAGATGTTGGCGCCCATGGCAATCAGGCAGCGGCCGAGATCGCCGATTTCGGGCTCGCGGGCGGCGTTGCGAAGCACGGTCGTCCCCTTGGCGAGGCTCGCCGCCATCAGCAGGTTTTCGGTAGCGCCCACCGACACGGCCGGAAATTCGAACTCTGCGCCTTTCAAGCCGCGAGGCGCGCGGGCAAAAACATAGCCGCCGGTGATCTCGATTTCCGCGCCCATCGCCGCAAGCCCCTTCAGATGCAGGTCCACAGGGCGCGCGCCGATGGCGCAACCGCCGGGGAGCGACACCATGGCTTCGCGGATACGCGCGACTAGCGGACCCAGCACGAGGAAGCTCGCGCGCATTTTGCGCACCGCCTCATAGGTGGCCAAACTCTGCGGCCGCTTCGGCGCCCGGAGCTTCAGCACTCCGCCGACATGATCCGGCCCACTCATCTGCCACGCGACCGAGACGCCAAGCTGGCGCAGAACATCGGCCATATAGACGACGTCCGCGAGATTGGGGACATTGGAGAGCGTCAGCGGTTCTTCGCACAAGAGACATGCCGCCATCAGCGGCAGCGCTGCATTCTTGGCGCCGCTGATGGGAATTTCGCCCTTGAGGCGGCGCCCTCCATTGATGCGAATGCGATCCATGAATCTCCCTGCCCGTGACGCTGCTAGCCGCGCGGCGCGATTTTCTTCGACAAGCTTAGATTGTGATCGAAAAGCCTTTATTCCAGCCGGGTGGAATCCGGGCCAAGGCTTAGCGATCCTTTGCGGCGCTTTTCGGACCGCCTCGCGGCGAGGGTTCGCGGTCTGTCGCCGACGCCGTGCTCAAGCTGGAGGACGCGCCTTCTTTGGCGCGAAGCCTTGTCTTGCGGCGCTTGAGGTTCTCTTTGAGCGCAGCGGCTAGCCGCGCCTTTCGTGCCGCCGCCTTCTCGGCTGCCATGCCGATCCCTTTCACCCGCCTGCGCCTTGGTTTATAGGAGCGGTCCCGTCTCGGTCGCCGCAGTAGCGTAGTGGTAGCGCAACCCCTTGGTAAGGGGTAGGTCGACAGTTCAATTCTGTCCTGCGGCACCAGCAAACTCAATTGAAAGCCGGCTAGACGCGGCGACAATGCCCATCAGACGAAAATCTTATAGGCCAGAGATTCGCCATCCGCGCGTTTCAAGGAGAATTCCGAGCCTTTCTCGTGTTCCTCGACAAGCGCTTCGAACAGGCGGAGCGCATTGCGGATCACTTCGGCATAAGAGGCCGCTTCCGTGCGCTCCTTCAACCGCTGCAAACGCTCCATCGCTTGCGGCGGCATTTCGAGCTGCACGCGCGTGGTGGCGCGTTCGCCCGTGTCGCCGCCCGCGTAATCGTGGCGGTGTCCGAAATGGTGGTGACGCATGTTAGAGCCTTTCCCCGCGCTCGCGGTGCATCTCGTCGTGCCAGCGCCTCATTTCGCAGCCATAGCCGTAATAGTGGCGCCGCCGGAAGGTGAAGATCAGCAGCAAAACAAGGAGCAGCGGGAAGAAGGGGAAGAAGAAGTGACCATGCCAGCCCGGATAGTACGCGTAGGGTCCGTGCCAAGCGCCGCCGAAGCCGTAGAACATCCAGCCGATCAGGCCGATCACCAGTGCAATTGCCGCAACTTTCAGAAGAATGTGGAACGCGAAATGCCAACCGCTGCGGCGATGGCGTCTCTCCGGCTCGGGCGCGTTAGGCGGGGGATCGCCGACGGGAAATTCCTCGCCGACGCCAATGCCAAGTTTGGGCATGAGGGGGGCCTCCAAGGTTACCCTCATTAAATAATCAAAATATCATCAACGTCAAGAGCTCGGGTAGTGTCTCACTTTGAAATTCTCGGGGGAATGTATCCGGGATCATCTAGGCCAACACACCCAATAACCGTCGTGTTTGAAGTCATCTCCGGCCGAACAACAACTTGTTTCCCTTCGCCTTCGCACTTCTGGATTAACGCCGCTCTTTGCTCGGCCGGGTTCGCGCACGCAGCGCAGGTCCCGACAACCAGTGCGACGAGCGTCACTTTAATCGCGCGCATTGCCCCCTCCACACCACCAGCCGCCCATGCCATATTAAGCCCATGCCCAAGGGACCCCAAGGCCAGAAGCGCCCAGCCGACGTGATCGGTGCTGCCATCATGGTGGCGAAGATCGCGACGGGGGAGATTGAGGAAACGAAGCGCGATCCCGGTAAGGAATACGCTCGGAAGGGGGGACTGAAGGGTGGGAAGGCCAGGGCGAATAAACTCTCAGCCAGAGAGCGGAAAGAAATTGCCCAGAAGGCGGCCCGGCGGCGGTGGGCAAAAGACTGATTACTCCAAAACTGGTTGTTGTGAATCGGTACGCAGGCTGAGATGGTCAACGTCCCACCGCTTTAGTTTCCGCGACTGACGAACTGTCATCCCTTCTTCAGAGATGGGAAAAGCGCCGCGAAGCTCTATGTTCTGCCACTTGCCACCAGTTTTAAACGCCTTCTGAAAGGCCTCCGTTATCTCCTTACATGCCTTGGTAGCCACATTGAGCGATTTGGCTGGGTCGTCTTCGGCGCTGTGGAGTACATAAATCGTCAGCTCGTAGAGATCGTCTGGGCCGTTACGTTCCTCATTTCTCCCCCGGTCGAGGTCACAAAAAACAGCAACGATGTGGTCGCCTGTTCGCGCTAGAATGTCGGTGAGTTTCTCGAATGCCTTTCCCGGCTTTGCCTTTAGACGCCGCTCAAACTCGTCGGGAAATGATGCTCTACGATAACGCGCACCGAGCCACTTTTGAAGAATCGTCAGCTCATTTGGAGCGAGTCGAACAGTAACGCAGGGCTGATGGTCTGCAAGACTCGCTTTTTCGATCAATATTTTTTCTGTCGCTGACAGCTCAATAACTAGCTTCGTGGCTCCGTCGGTGAACGGGAGGTGCAGGCACCGCGCGTTTTTTGCCCAAGCGAAGTTACCGTCTACGCTGTCGCGGACACGCCCGATTATGGCTTCACACCACTTTTCTACCTCGACCAACTGAGCAAGATCGCAGTCATGGGAAATGACCACAACCGCTATTTCTTCGGAATCGCGGGCGTTGAATCCTAGCTGCTCAGCGGTTTCCGAACTGAGGACATGGCCCTGCCGCCAAAGTGTATCGCGGCGCCACTCCCCCATGGAATCGCATTAGCCTTCGTTGAACGACGGCACCCCATACTCGGACACATCCCGCATCGGGTGTTCACGGTCCGCCAACATTCTATCAATTGACTCCCTTTGGTGGGCCTCGTCCTGAAGCAATCTGAGCAGAGCATTAGCCGCGTCCCCGCCGTTGCCGCCGTCTGCGATAGTTTCGAGCAACGTCTTTCCCCCAGTGAGCTTTCTATCCAACAGTAGCGGCGACATTGTTATGCGAGCGCCGACTATTGCGTCTGCGGCCTTCTTGAGATTTTCCAGTTTCGCTACATTGTGGCTCTTGATGTGCGACCCAGCCTTCCAGTTGTAAATTGCCTGTCGCGACACTCCTAGTGTTTGTGCCAACTCCGTTGTGCTGAGTTTTAAAATCGACGTTATGCGCGCGAGATCATCCGCAGCAGTAGCTACATTTATTGTTTCGCGTGCGCTGCGATCATCTTGCCCAGAATGAACATACAATCTGGCATCGCGAACCCGACAGTACTCGGGCGTGTTTGCGCCACCCGTTCCAATTGCGAGCATCAGCGTCATCGGCGGAACGATCACTCTAACGATCTTTTCAGCGATGCTGGCAGTTTGTGTAGTCGTTGTCATTTGGGTCATTCCCACATTTTACGTGCATACGGCGTTACCATCAAATCGAAAGACATGCGAAGTGCAGAGTGCAGAGAAACGAAGACCTTCTCTATTTCTCGTAAGTCAAACTTTTCTCTTTTACTGTACGAGCTATCCGTATCTATTATTCCGTAAACACCCCTTACTTCGCTAAACTTGTCTTGGATTTTGACAAACGAAATCCCTAGATCGGGGGGCTGTGCCACACTGCCAGTCTCGGCTTGGTTCCAGATAACTGCTCGACTAGTCAGGTCCGCCTTGTCTGATAGTGTTCTCGTTTCACAGATGGATTGCACTAATTGCCGATTTTCAAATTTCCCCACAAGGCCCAACACTCGTTCTGATAGATATTGCTCCAACTTTTCACCTGGGCCAGGCAATACCGCGTCCAGAAAGCGAATTCCGATTCTTTCCACAAAACTCAATTCCGCATTTTTATGTACGACCTCAAGTCCACGCATCATCTCTTGAAGGAATGGCTCAAAGGTGTCGTAGCAAGTGGTTTGGTACGCGAGTGCGGCATGTTCCAAGACGAAGCCAGCGCGCCCACTTTCATCAGTGAAGGCGTACTGAGCTAGCGGCGCCGCGACGGCCGAGACCGGCTGGTCGGGAGATAGACTGCCAGCAAAATTGAAATTTAGCGCTGCAATAAACCTTTTCTGAAAATCCGGAAAACCGGCCTTTCGGAAGCTATCTTGGATTGATGGCACATACTGGTCCAACGTCAGAACCGCATTGAAGCGGACCTGAGCCACCACGTAGTACAGTGGCGGGTTTCCCATTTTAGCCATTGCAATCTCGTATTTGACATCCCACTTGACACTTTACAAGTGGCTTTACACGAATGAAACGTATCATTGAGCGTATAGTTACCGGCGCGCGAATTGGTCGCATATGGCTTGGAAGTCTTTGTCTTTGCTACTTTATTCTTAGTGAAATATATGCTTGACACTCAAGCAAAAAGTTCATACGTTGGCGGCATGAACAAGCTGCCCCTCGAAAAGCGCGTCCAAATCCTTTCGATGCTGGTTGAGGGTTCCTCCATGCGGGCGATCTCCCGCGTGACCGGCGTTTCGATCAACACAGTGACGAAGCTGCTCGAAGATGCGGGCGAGGCTTGTGAGGCTTTCCACGACGCGACGGTTCGCGGCCTCAAGCAGACCCGCAAAGTCCAGTGCGATGAAATCTGGTCCTTCTGCTACGCGAAGCACCGCAATGCCCCGCAAGAAAAGAAGCTCGCGGGCGAAGCTGGCAACGTCTGGACGTGGACGGCAATCGACGCCGAATCCAAGCTGATCGTTTCGTGGATGGCCGGAGACCGTAGCGGTTCAACCGCCCGCGTTTTCATGCAGGACGTAGCAGACCGGATTGATACGCGCCTCCAGCTTACGACCGATGCGCACAAGCCGTACCTCGTTGCGGTGGACATGGCCTTTGGTAATCGCGCCGACTACGCGATGCTGGACAAAATCTATGGCGAGTCAGCGGATCGTGGCCCAGAGCGTAAATACAGCCCCGGCGTTTGCGTTGGCACGAAAAAGACGCTCGTCACGGGCAATCCCCAAGTGGAGGATATCTCGACTTCCCATGTCGAGCGCCAGAACCTCACGATGCGCATGTCCATGCGTCGGTTCACCCGGCTAACCAATGCGTTCAGCAAGAAGGTGGACAACCACTGCCACGCCCTTGCGCTGTACTTCGTCTATTACAACTTCGTCCGTATGCACAAGTCGCTTCGCATGTCGCCCGCTATGGCTGCCGGCGTCGAACGCCGGCTTTGGGACATGGAAGATATCGTGAAGCTGATCGACGCACGTGCTCCGAAACCGGGACCGCGCGGACCTTATAAAGCGCGGGAGATTTCAAACTGAGACACTACCAGAGCTCGGGTAGTGTCTCAGTTTGAGACACTACCAGAGCTCGGAACCACCTTATGGCGCCGGTCGTGCTCGCGCGCGGGAGGCTTTTTTGCGTTGGACGCCGGCGGCTAGCTGGCCGGCGTACCAGTTCAACAGCGGCAGCGAAATTCCCGGCATGCGATTCATCAAAGTGATGGTAAGTCCCGGCGTAATCGCAAAGGCGCCACGCGAAATTCCGCGTGTGATGCAGCCGGCAACGGCATCGGCGCTCCACGGCTTCACCAGGCCGGTAATAACTTTCGTTTCTTCGGGCTTGATCTTGTTCTCTTCGACCAGCATCGGTGTTTCGGTATCCGGCGGATAGGCGATCGAGACGCCGATTCCGTGCGCCTTTAGTTCGGCCCGCAGCACTTCGGCTAGCCCGCGAACGGCAAATTTCGACGGGCTGTAGGTGGAATAACCGAAAATGCCAAGCAGAGCGGCGCCAGACGAGATGAAGACGATCCGGCCGGACCCGCGCACGCGCATCGCGGGCAACACCGCGCGCACCGTATAGAGCGAGCCGAAATAATTCACCGCCATCGACCGCTCGAAGGCAGCCGATGGGATTTCATCGAAATAGCCGGGATGGGCGATACCGGCCGACATCACCACCAGATCGGGCACGCCAAGTTCGGCGATGCAATGATTGACCGCAGCCTCGGCCTCTGCCGGTTCGGCAACATCGGCGGATATGGTGAATACTCGCTGCTCCGGACGGACGAAATTGCGGCCGATATCAGCCGCCGCCTCCTTGAGCAGCGCTTCGCGCCGAGCGATTAAGGATAGGCTATAGCCCGCTTTCGCCAGCTTGCGCGCGACCGCAAGACCGATCCCACTCGAGCCGCCGGTGATGAGAGCATGAGGTGCGGCCATGGTCTACTCTAACACAGATACTACTTTCCAGCAGCCAGGATTCCTACAGCGCGTAGCGCAGCGACAAGGCCACATAATCCAGCGCGTTGTGATAATTGCCTCTCAGCGCGATGGCGCCCGTCAGCGGATCAACGGAATTCACGCTGTTGTTCATCGTCGGATTCTGGCTGCCGAAATAATGCGTGTAGCCGAAATCGATCGTCGTCGCCGCGCCGAGGCGATAACCCGCGCCGATTCCGATCATGTAGCGATCCGCGTCCGGAACGGAAACCGCCCGGTAGCGGTCGGTGACCGGCGTCCCATCCCAACCGATGCCGCCGCGCAGGGTGAGAACATCGCTCGCGTGATATTGGGCGCCGGCTGAAATCATCCAGCTATCCCGGTAATTTTCCACTTGGGTGATCGGCGTATTCGCACTGCGGATCATCACCTGCTTGAACGCGCTCCACTGATTGTATTGTACGTCCGCAGCCAGGCTCCACTGCGGGTTGACATCATGGGTGATACTCGCATCCGCTGTCCCAGGTACATTGAAACCCGCATTGGCTCGACCGTTGGCCAAGCCGAGGAATGGGCTGTTCCCGGTGAAATCCAGGCTTCCCTCCAGGCGATGATCTACCCGCGAGCGATAGGTGAGGCCGAAACGCGTGTCGTCTTTGGGCTGCAAAAGCACGCCGAAATTGTAGCCGTAAGCCCAACTATGGCCGTTGAACAGGAACGTGGCATCGGGCACAGGGGCCTTAAAGATCAGGAATTGCGGGATCGCGGCAGAGTTTTCCAGCTTGAGATATTGGGCCGAAAAGCCGCCGCCGATCGAGACGCGATCATTCAGGCGCCAGGCGATACTGGGATTGATATCGGCCGATTGGGCTAAGGTCTTGATGCCGACGTAGCGGCCGACCCAGTCGGGTTTGTAATTGATCGTGTTGCCGAACGGCGCGGTGACCGCAAGGCCAACTCGAATATCGTCGTTTACGCCGAATACAGCGTAGAACGAGGGGATGCCGGTGATCTGGCCCGCCTGGCCGCCTTGCGTGCCGCTCAGGGGCGTGACGCCGGCAATTGTTGCGCCACCCGAAAAATGGACGGAGGGAAAGACGACTGCCGCGCCGAGCTCCACTTCCGGACCGGCAAGGCGCATCATGCCGGCCGGATTGTCGAACACCGTCGCAGCCTCATCGGCGCGCGACCCATTCCCGGCATAGACCAAGCTTACGGCTTCGGCGCTGTTTTCCCGCACCATAAAGCCCGACGCCATAGCCTCGCCGCAAACTAGGACGCCAACCATCCCGAGCGGCAGCGCCGCCGAAAGACTCAATCGCATGAAATCCCCCCTCAATTCTCCCGAATCGCCGTGGGAATCGACGACGAGCCGCTATTAGCACAGGTTTCGGTTAACCAATTAATAATTGCGCGGCGCCGGCAGCGGTAAATTTCGGCCTAAAACCGCCAAATCCTTTAACCACAGGAGTAATCGCTGGAACTATTGAAACTGTTAAGAACCATCTATTAACCTATTTTTTGCTAAGTCTTGCCTATCGCTCATTAGACGATAACAGCTCGCTGGATGGCTGGGGGCGCTTTGATGCTGCAAGAGAATTTCCTTCGCGCAATCGACTGGTTCATCGCCCCGCAGGCAAGAACCGATGCGGCGATTCTAGGCCGCGCGCGGATTTTCGTTTTCAGCCATTTGTTCGGGCCGGCTCTCGGCCATGCCATCAGCATTTATCTCTATCTCGCAGACCCAAATCGCGGCTTCCCCTTTTGGGTCATTGTCACGTCGATCACCCTGTTCTGGGCGTTGCCTTTCGGCTTGAAGCTGACCGGGCGCTTACAGCCGCTGGCATGGTTCTCGGTGGAAAACCTCACATTCGTCACGCTGTTCGGCTCCTATTATTATGGCGGGGTCAGCTCGCCCTTCCTTCCCTGGCTGCTGATCGCGCTGCTGCTCGGCTTTTTCTATATCGGCGAGCGGCCGTTCATGGTGCTCGGCATCTTCGGCGCCAATGTCGTCGGATTCTTCATCGCCTATTTGGTGCGCGGCGCCTTTCCCGAACACATCGCGCTGTCCGAACTGTCGGGCGTCGGAATCGTCTCGGCCACAACGGCCACCATCTACATGGCGATGATGGCCCTTTATTACGCCGATGTGGTTGCCGCCCAGTCGGGACGGCAACAAGAGGCGGCACAGCATCGCGCCACCGCCGAACGATTGCGCAAGGCCATGGAAGAAGCCGAACGGTCCAATCGCCAGAAATCGATTTTCCTTGCCAAGATGAGCCACGCGCTGCGCACGCCGCTGAACGCCGTGATCGGCTATAGCGAAATGCTGCTCGAAGACGCCAAGCTCAACGAAGACGAGCAGATCGCCGATTTGCAGCGCATCAACAGCGCGGGCAAGCATCTGCTTTCGCTGGTCACCGACGTGCTCGACATGTCGAAGATCGAATCCAACAAGACGGACCTCAACATCCAGCCTTTCCACTTGAGCGACTTCATCGACGATGTCGTCGCAACCAGCCGCAGTCTGGTGACCGCCAACGGCAACGAGTTCAGCGTCGAGCGCGAGCCGGGCTTGGGAATCGTGATTTCCGACGAAACGCGGCTGCGCCAGGCGGTGCTCAACCTCTTGAGCAATGCGGGGAAATTCACCAAGCGAGGGCGCGTCACCCTGCACATCTCGCGCGAGAAAAAGCTGATCGAGGACTGGATCGCGATCGCGGTCAGCGACACCGGGATCGGCATCAGCCACGACAATTTGCAAAAGCTGTTCCAGGATTTCAACCAGGCGGACGCTTCGACCGCAAGCAAATATGGCGGGACGGGCCTCGGGCTTGCGCTCAGCCAGCATCTCTGCCGGATGATGGGCGGAAATATCGACGTACAAAGCGAATTCGGGCGCGGATCGCGCTTTGTCATCCGGATTCCCGCCTATTTGGAAGAGCCGCGCGTTGCCAAACCGGCATGGCAGCCGTCCTCCCGAACGGAAGGAAAGCCGGAGCAGAGCCATGCCGCCTGAATCGGCCGGCAATCGCCGCGTTCTGATCGGAGATGACGATCTCGAATTCGCCCTCCAATTGTGCGACGCGTTGCAGCACCACGGCTATACGACCGCGACCGCGGCAGGGCCCGAGGACGTACCCAAACTGTTCGGCGAATTTGCTCCCGGTGTCGCAATCCTGGAGAGCAAGTTTCTCGATGCGCTCTCCTCCGAATCTCTTGCCGTTCCCGACCTTCTGTACATCGCGACATCGGGAGAAAGCGACATCCAAATTGCCGTCCGTTCCTTTCGCCAGGGCGCCTTCGACTTTTTCGAGAAACATCGCTCCTTGGACGAAATCCTCGCCATCGTCGAGCGGGCATTCGCCAGCCGCATAACGCGGCAGGGTACGGCATTCGACTATGAATCCTTGTGGCGCGCGAAAGAGGCGGCCGAGGCTGCGAACCGCGCCAAATCCGAATTCCTCGCCACCATGAATCATGAGCTGCGCACGCCGCTCAACGCCATTATCGGCTTCTCCGAATTGATGATTCGGGAAATTTCCGGACCGCTCGGCAGCGACACCTACCGGTCATACATCAACGACATCCATATGAGTGGCCGGCATCTCTTGGAAATCATCAACGATATCCTCGATCTCTCACGGGCTGAGGCCGGCAAGCTCGCTTTGCAGGAAACCTACGCCGACGTGCATGAGGTGGCCCGGGTGGTTGTCCGGCTGGTTGGACCGCGAGCGCGCGAGGCCGGCCTCCAACTCGAAAACTCCGTCCCCGCGGGACTGCCGCTGTTGTGGTGCGACCAGCGCAAATTGCAGCAAATGCTGCTCAACCTCGTCACCAACGCCGTCAAGTTCACGCCCGCCGGGGGCAAGATTGCTATCGCTACGAGCCATGACGACAGGGAATTTGTACTCACCGTCTCAGATACCGGGATTGGCATTCACAAAGACGATCTCGAGCGCGTCCTGCAACCCTTCGTGCAGGTGGACAACAAATTGAGCCGGCGCCATGAAGGGACCGGCCTCGGACTGACACTGGTCAAAACCATGATGGAAATGCATGGCGGTTGTTTGCGCCTGGAAAGCGAGTTGGGACGCGGGACAAATGTGCATATGGTTTTCCCGGCCGAACGCGTTGGCGCCAACGGGAACGAGCCCGCCGTGAGGAAGGTGGCTGCCGGATGACTCGCGATTTTGCCTCTATGCTGTCAGGCGCCATGCGCTGGCTTACCGCGCTCCCGACACGCATCTACCCGGTCCTGGACTGGTTCGTCCCGGCGCGAATCCGGCGCGACCATGAAGCCCACCAGCGCGCCCGCATGTTTCTGATCAGCCATTTGTTCGGCCCGTTCCTGGGCCACACGATAACGGTCTATCTTTATCTGCTCGATCCCAACCCCGGACTCGACCTGCATATTCTGGCCGCCTCGATTACGGCGTTCTGGGCCTTCCCATTCCTGCTGCGCTTGACGGGCTGGTACAACGTCTTAGCGGTGCTGTCGATCCAGAATCTGATCTTCGCGGTCGTCTGGGGCTGCTATCATTATGGCGGCGTCAGCTCGCCCTTCCTGCCCTGGCTGCCGACTATTCCGCTGCTTGCCTTCTTCTATCTCGGATCGGGCGTCCGGCAGCGCGTACTCGTGCTGGGCCTGTTGACGATCAATCTCGTTGCCGTTTACGCGATCTATTCCAGCGGAATCGCTATCCCCGAACACGTGCCGCTTGCCAAGCTCTCCGGCATCGGCCTGATCTCAACGATATGCGCAGCGATCTATGTGTCGATGATGGCGCTGTATTACGCCAATATCGTTGCTTCCCAATCCGAGCTCGAACGCGAAGTGCTTCTGCACTTGAGCACTGCGCGGCAATTGCGCGACGCCAAGATTGAGGCAGACCGCGCGAACCAGGCCAAATCCGAATTCCTCGCCAAAATGAGCCACGAACTCCGCACGCCCTTGAATGCGGTGATCGGTTACAGCGAGATTTTACTCGAGGACCCGCGGGTTGCCGCGCGCGAAGAGCAACGCTCCGATATCGCAAAGATCCATACCGCGGGAAAGCATTTGCTATCGCTGGTCAGCGATGTGCTCGACCTCTCGAAAATCGAGGCCGGGAAAATGGAGGTCTATCCCGAAAGCTTCGAGCTCTCCGGCCTGTTGAAAGAAATCATTGCCAATGTCGAAGCCGGCATCGCCGCCAACGGGAATCGGCTCGAAATCGCGTTTTCCGGCAATCTCGGAGTGGTTGAAACCGACGCAGCAAAGCTGCGCCAGGCTCTGACAAATGTGTTGAGCAACGCCGGCAAGTTCACGCGCAACGGTATCGTGACTGTGTCGGCCAAGGTTCAGGACGATTGGATCAAAATCGGCGTTCGCGATACCGGGATCGGCATCAGCCCGGAAAATCTCGCAAATCTATTCCAGAATTTCGGAGAAATGGCGGGGGCCACCGCCAGCAAATATGGCGGCACGGGACTTGGCTTGGCTTTAAGCCAGAAGCTCTGCAATCTGATGGGCGGCGACATCGGCGTCGAAAGCGCGCTGGGCAAAGGCGCGTTGTTCACGATCCAACTGCCGGCGCAATGCAGCCAAGCCGGCTCTCTCGCAAAACCGGCCGGCGCAGAACTGCCGGTCCGATCGCGCGCCGAAGCCGAAGCGCCCACGGTTCTGCTCATCGACGACGATCGGGCAGCACTCGATCTCGTCGAGCGCATTCTTCTCAAGGAAGGCTATATGCCCGTCCGCGCTCAAGGCGCGCGCGAAGGATTGACGCTCGCCTGGAACGAGAAGCCGTCGGCGATTATTCTCGATATCGAAATGCCGGGCCTGTCGGGCTGGGACGTGCTCTTGACGCTGAAAGCCGACGACGAGCTCCGCGATTGTCCGGTCATTCTGGTGACCGTGAACGATGACGTGCACAAGAGCCGCCTGTTGGGGGCGGCGGCCCATCTGGCGAAGCCGATCAAACGCGACGCGTTGTTGGCCGCGCTGGATCGGTTTTGCCCACGTGTCCGGACGGGCGTCCCGAAGGCGCCGGTTGCGCTGGCATCTTGATAAGACAAATAGAGGTCGTGCGATGACAAAAATCCTTCTCGTCGAAGACAATGAGTTCAACCGGGACATGCTCGGCCGGCGCTTGCAACGCAGCGGCTTCACCGTGTGTTTTGCGCTCGACGGCCCAACCGGGGTAGCCATGGCAGAGTCTGAGACTCCCGACCTGATCCTGATGGATATCGCACTGGGCGAGATGGACGGCTGGGAAGCGACGCGGCTGATCAAATCCAATCCTAAAACCGCGCGAATTCCCATCATCGCTTTGACCGCGCACGCGCTCGCCTCCGATCGCGAGACCAGCGTCCAGGTCGGCTGTTCCGATTACGACACCAAGCCGGTCGACATGCCGCGTCTGTTGGAGAAGATCGGCCGTTGCCTGGGCAAACCCACGGCCGCGCCCAGTCCCGCCGCTTAAGGCGGGACTACACCGTCTGCAGCCTGTCCAACAGACCGCGCAAGACCTTGAGATCGATGGGCTTGGAGAGATCCTCGACGACATGAAGTCCGCGCGCCGAAGCCAGCCGTCCGGCGGATTTGCGCAGCCAAGTATCTTGGCCGCTGATGATCACAATCTGGCCGGTGAAGCCCAAGCGTTCAAGCAGCGAGAAAACGCCCAAACCGTCTTCGTCCGGCATGCAGAGGTCGACGGTAAGGACATCGGGCCGCCACGCGTCCCAATTCTCCCGCAGCGCCTCCGGACTCGATGCGGCTTTGGCCTCATAGCCCTGTTTGGTGGCGATGCGCGCAATCAGCTCGGCGGAGTCGCCGTGATCGTCGATGGCGAGTAGTCGCGTCTTGCGACGCACTTGATCCATTTTTCTCCTCCGCCGGCCTAGAGCATGATCCGCAAAAGTCGAAACCGGTTTTGCAAAAAGATCATGCGACAGTAAAAAAATCTAGGCGCGAATCGATTCGATCATCTCGACCGGCTCTTGAGGATAATGGGCGGTTGAGACCTCGCCAATAGCAGTACTCAGCGCCGCCACCAAGCGATCGATATTTTCTCGTGTATGCTTGGCCATTACCTGCAGGCGGAACAGCGCGCTGCCGCGGTTCACCGCCGGGTATTCGACCAGATTTGCGATCACACCCAGCCGGCTTAGGCGTTGGCTGACCACGCGCGCGAAACCTTCGTCGTTCACCTTCACCGATACGATGGCCGATGGATCGCCGATGACCTCGAAGCCTTCGCTCGCCAGCGCGCCGCGCAGATAAAGGCTGTTCCTCATCATGTCCCGGCGCAACGAGCGGCCCTCATCCGACCGGACGATCTCGAAAGCTTTCAGCACGGTCGCGGCTTGCACCGGCGAGAGAGCATTCGAGAACGTCCCGGAACTGCCGAAATACCTCAGATATTCCTTGACCGCGGGCGAATTGCAGGCGACGAAACCGCCATTCGAGGCGAAAGTCTTGGAGAAGCTTCCCATCACGATATCGACTTTGCCGGTCATATGCTGCTGGCCGACGTGACCGCGGCCGCCTTCGCCGATATTGCCAAGATCGTGGGCAACGTCGACGAGCAATCGTGCATCGAACTCGCGGCAAAGAGCCTGCATCGCAGCGATATCGGGCGTATCCGAATGCATCGAGAATAAACCCTCGGTGATGACCAGAATGCCGTTTTGCGCATCGCGCGAGCGGATATGCGCCAGCAAGCGGCGGACCGAGGGCAAACTCAGATGCCGGTGCAGGTGAACATGGGGGGTCGCGGCCAACGCGCCATCCTGCAGGCAATTATGCGCAAGCGCATCGATCACCACATGGTCTTCGGCCCGAATCAGCCCGCGAATGACCCCGTATCCCGCCGCCCAGCCGGTGGGATAGAGCAGCGTGTGTTCGAGCTCCAAGAATTCGGAGATCTTGCGTTGGAGCTCGAGGGAATAGCGGGTGTTGCCAAGAAACGCCGCCGACCCGGCGCTGTGCACGCCATATTCGTCAACCGCATCCTTGGCCGCCTGCTTGATCGCGGGATGCGAAGAAAGGCTCAAATAATCCTGCGACCCGAAATTGACGCCCCGGATAGGCCGGCCAGCATCGTCCTTCACCGCGCAGACCGGCTGTGGCGCCTGATCGGTCGATCGGGAATAGGGCCAGTAGCCGCTCTGACGTCGTGAGTCCTGCCAGCGATAAAAGGGCTCGACCCGGGCAAAGAGATCGCAACCCTCGGGATCGCGATATTCCCGTAGAGAGCCGGTCAGCGGATCGAAGGATTTGATGTGATCGCCGAGGTCAGCCATCGAAGCCCCATTTCATGCCCTATCGCTTTAGTGCAATGCCCACGCCAAATCGCTTAAAAGGCGACGGTTTTATTTAGAATAAGTGCAAAAGGTGAATAAAAGGCAAATACTGGCCCTGCCAGCGTAACGCTTGGCGAGAATTGCTGCGACAAATTGGGTACAGCTCTAGTCGGCGTCCTGATGCAAGGGGACGCCCGGCTTGCCGTTGACCTCGGCCGAGGCCTGCAAGGGCGCCGGTTGGACCGTCAGTTTGCCCGTTCGTTGCATGAGCGGCGCGAGCTGGGGTTGTAGCGCCTTCAAGAGCTGAACCGACAAGGCGCTGGTGAATTTATAGCTACCCGAGGCGGGGCCCCGCACATAGGCCGTCACGGTGCCGAAGAAGCGATCACCCAAGAAGAACACGAACGTGGCCGTGCGATCCTTCGCCTCCGAGCCGATGACCTGGGCTCCGCGTCCGAAATGCTCCAGCCGGTTGTCGCTGGTCCCGGTTTTGCCTCCGATGGAGAGGGGCTGCCCATCAGGGGTATAATAGGTGTCTCTCAGTCGCGTGGCGGTGCCTCTCTGGACCACGCCCAAAAGGGCGCGCCGCACCTGTGCGATCACTTCGGGCGCGTAGATGCGCTGCGGGGCCGACGGTTTGAATGCAAGATCGGTCTCGTAGGGCGTGCCTGCGGCAAATTGCAGGTTCTCGATATTCGTCCGCGGCAGCCGCACGCCATTGTTGATGATAATCCCCATCAGCTCGGCAAGCGCATCGGGGCGATCGCCCGAACTGCCGATAGCGGTGGCAAGCGAGGGAATCAGTCTGTCGAAGGGCCAACCCTGTTTTTTGAACTCAGGTAGGAGATCGGCGAAGGCGTCTTCCTCGGTGACAATGCGGATGCGGACATTCTGCTGGTGCTGTCTCTTATTGCTGAACAGCCAGCCATAAGCCTCCTGCCGCTCGTCAGCGCCCGCGTTCATGATTTCGCTGCGGGTCGCGCCGGGATGCGTCTGCAAATAGGTCGCGAGCCAAAGCTGCAGTGGGTTGATCCGCGAAATGTAGCCAAGGTCGGACAGGGAAAAGCGGTTGGGACCGTAATTTTCGTAAAGGTCGAGCAGTTTCTTTTCGTCGGGCGCGTGTCCCATTTGGTGCGTCAGGAATTGGCGAAACTCGTCGATCGAGGCCTGCGGCTTGAGCGTACGGAACACCACGGCGAGATGCGACGGCACCGGGCCGGTCTTCTTCACCATAAAGGCCAGAATGTCTTGCGGCGACTTATTGCGGAGGTCCTTGTAGAAGCGGTCGAGATAGACACGGCCCTCCTGATCGGCGAAACGCTTCAAATAGTCTTCGCGTGGCGATCCGTTTTGCGCAGACGCAGTCTCATTTTGCTTCGCCTCGCGCTGGGCAATGTAATAATTGCGGACATCCTGAAGCACGCGAATGAAGGCAAGATTGACGGAATGCGCGAAGGCATCTTCGACGCTGAAAAATTCGCTATCCTCCGCCTTTTCGAAATTGTGGAAGGTTTCTTCGCCGCCGCCGGTGAAAAAGACCTCACCCGTATTGCCGGAATAGCTGCGCTGCATGGCCGCCTCGAGAATCCCTTTGAGGCTGCGGTCGGACCCGTGCGCGAGGTATGAGATTACCCACTGGCTCAGCGTGTCTTTTGCTCCACTCTCGGCGGCTGCCAACTCCCTCGGAGTCGCCTTCACGTAGCGGTCATGCAGGCCCTGGATGATGTCCAGATAGGCCAGCATGACGCGCAGCTTCGCCGTCGAACCAAGAATGAGTTTGGCGCCGGTATTGATATCGAACGGTTCGTCGAGGCTGTCGGCGTGGACCCTGAGCACGTTGCGGTCGGGTTGGCGCTCGTAAACGACGACGCTGTAATTAACCCGGGAGGGATTGTCTCCGGGGCTGAGAAGATTGAAGCCAACCAAGCCCAAGGGCTGGACTTGGCTCTGTGTCTTCAAGTTTTGGATGACGTCGCTAACCGCCTTCTGCACCGGCGCATCGATCGTCGTCTGAGCGCTCAAGTCGATGCGGTCGAGGCTGTAGAGATTGGGCGATTTGAGCACCTCGAAGAGCTCGGTGCGGATGGCGTTGGAGGCTTTGTGTCCGACGAAAGAGACCGGAGCGGGAGCAGGAGCCTCTTCGCGGAATTTGAGGTGGTACTGTAAGGCGGCATCGCGCAATTCCGGACTGATGATCCCGGCCTGGCCAAGCAGATGGAGATGGTTGTTCGTCAGTGCTTCGAGCGCATCGCGGTTGGTCGTGAGATAATAGGTGGGGAGCCGCTCCGAGACCATCAGACTCAAAATCTGCTTGTAGATCTCGGCTTTAAGCGGAAGATCCTCGGAGGAATTCTCCGCCAGCACGCGATTGGCCTCGGCGAAATCGGTGCCGTACCAGACGCGAAGCCCATCGGCGATGCCGATGACCTCGCCATAACCGGGACGCGAGCTTAAAGGCGTGGCATTCAGATAGGCGGCTACGATCTGCTTGCGCGCATCCGTGGTGTCCCGGCCGTTGAGATAGGCGCGCGTGGTGGCTGCCGTCATCTGCAACAATTTGTCGAACACGCCATGGGTCCGTCCTTCGGATTCGTGTTCGAACTTTTCGATCTGGGTTGCCAGCGTGCTGCCGCCGCCCTGCTGGTAATGGCGGTCGACCAAAGCCGCGATCTGGCCGCCCGCAGCAAAAACAAAGCGCTGCCATTCGATGGCCGGATTTTGGTAGGGCTGATCCTTTTCCAGCAGCGTGTGGTTCTCGATAAACAACAGCGTGGCGACGATCAGCGGCGGGATCGTGGCGAAATTCTTGTAGATGCGCTCGGGATAGCTTGCCTCGTAGAGCGGCGCCCCCGAACGGTCGCGCAAGACCAGGCCCGCGGTCTGCTTCTCGTGATAGAGGGCATAGCCATGCCGCGCCGCGAACAGCTCAAGCGCGGGCGAGAACTGTGCCTGCTTTTCGACGACAAAGCCGCGTTTGGTGAGCCCGCCAATGTAGGATGGGAGCTGGCTATAGCCTAGCCGGTCGTCATAGGGTCCAGCCTCGGGGAACCTAATTTGCGCACTGGGCCCCTTGACGAGATGGAACGACATCTCGCTGGCCCAACGGGAAAACAGGAGGGATTCCAGCAGCGAAGTTCGCGCCTCGAAATAGAAGGCGCCGGCAATGACGACAGCCGCGGCCCCACCCAGCAACCACCATCTCAGTTTCGGCCGCCTTGCGGCGGGCTGTACAGGATTAGTTGGAACGTCGGCCACCATTCAACCCCTTCTTACGCCAACGCTTAGCAGCTGCCTCCTGAACGGCAGCTAAACGGCTGGCAAAATCGCAAAGTTCCCTCAAGACCAAGATTTGACAGCACATCCTTGAGAACGCGCGGAAATGCGCAAAAGCAAATGCGGTTTACGAAGATTTTGCGCCGCCGGTTTCGCCCTTGCCGCGTTAGGGCCGTTCGTTCCGTCCCAATCGCGGCATTTTTTTGGCGGTTGCCGGACGAGGAACACGGATTTTCTGTCGCAGTCCCGTTCAAAGACAGCGCATCGCCAGGGAAGTGCTCTTCATGCAAGCGCGACGGATAAACACCGATTATGATGCCATCACGGTCAAGCATCTGCGGCACGGCGTCGGGTTGAACATGGCGGCAGCGCAACGCATCGTTTCTTTTCTGCCCGCGGCAACCGAAATGGTCTGCGCGCTCGGCCTCGCTGAGAGACTCCTAGGAGTCACCCATGAGTGCGACTACCCGCCTAAGATCAGGGGCAAGCCTGTCGTCGTGCGTTCCACCCTCCCGGTGGAGACCATGAGCGAAGCTGAGATCGACGTCTATGTGTCCGAACAGCTCAAAAACGGCCTTAGCCTCTATCAAGTCGACGAGCGCCTGATCGAGGAGATCGCGCCCGACTTGATCCTCACGCAAAATCTCTGCCAGGTCTGTGCGCCATCGGGAGATGATGCGAGCCAGGCGTTGACCCGGCTTGCCTGCGCGCCGAAGATTCTCTGGTTCGCGCCGAAATGCCTGGAGGACATCTTCGACAATCTGCGCGAGCTCGGCGCTGCTTGCGGCCGCTCCGATGAAGCGGAGATTCTTATTTCAATGAGCCGCGCAAGATTGGAGGCTATCGCCTGCCAAACGCGCAGCATCGCCCGACCGCCCAAAGTCTTCTGCATGGAATGGATCGATCCGGTTTATTGCAGCGGTCATTGGCTGCCCCAGATGGTGCGGATTGCCGGCGGGGTCGACGCCCTTGGGCGCGAGGGCACCCTTTCCGTGCGCATAGGCTGGGACGCCGTGCGCAATTGGGCGCCCGATGTGCTGATTGTGATGCCCTGCGGCTTCGATGCCGCGAAGGCAGCCAATCACGCCATGCGTCTTTTCGCCTATCCGGGCTATCGCGAAATACCCGCCGTCCTCAAGAAGCGGGTCTATGCGGTCAACGCCAACGCCTATTTCGCACGGCCCGGTCCAAGGGTCGTCGACGGCACCGAGCTGCTGGCCCATCTGATCCATCCCGAGCTGTTCCCGTGGAACGGTCCAGCAGATGCCTTCCAAAAGCTCGACTGAGATGCCGAGCGCACGGCCGGCTCTAACCAAATCCTGCCAGCGCTGTGGAAAGGAATTTCTCTGCGGCCCAAGAGAGGAGGATGGGGCCTGCTGGTGCGACAGCGGCCCTTCGCGGTCGGGGCGAAAAGACACCGTGCAGAACGGTCCTGCCGATTGCCTGTGTCCGGCCTGCCTCAAGCAAGCCATCGCAGACAAGCCACGCGCGCCATCCCAGCCCCCCATCGAGGGCGAAGATTATTACTGCGAGGGCCCCCTCATCGTTTTCACCGCAACCTATCATTTGCGCCGCGGCTATTGCTGCGGCAGCGGCTGCCGGCACTGTCCTTACCGATAAATCGCGCCGAACGGCTCCGCCCAAGGCACGTTTTGACAGCTCGCGCGTTTTAAACCGATTTCCGTTTTCCCAAAAAAGGATCGCCCATGGCCCTCGCCGCCACCCTGCGCAACCTCGATATCATCGCCCTCCAGCCGCTTCTCGCGCTCATCCTCGGCATCCTCATCCTCTTGGTGCCGCGGTTCCTCAGCTTCTTCGTTGCAATCTATCTCATTCTGGTCGGCTTGGTGGGCCTTTGGCCGCAGCTTTTCACCCGATAGGCTTAGAGCATCGCTCTAGCGAGTTTGTTCCAGCGCCGATAGAACCGTGGCTTCGGTCAAAAGCTGCGGCAGTACGATGGGCGTTTCCGCGCGCGGCGGAAAATACAGGTAGAGTGGTACGCCGGAGCGGCCATGGCTCGCCAAAAGCGCAGTGATGTCTCCATCCTGGTTGGTCCAATCGGCCTTCAGCGCCACCACCTCATGATCGGCGAAGACCCGCGCGAGCTTCTCCCCCGACAGCGCCACTTTTTCGTTGACGAGGCAGGTAATGCACCAGGCGGCAGTGGCGTTGATGAAAACGGGCCTGCCCTGTTCCCGGAAGGATGCCAGCCGTGCGGCGCTGAAGGGCTGATAGGAAAGAGTTCCGCCCAAAGCCCCATCCGTAGTGGTCGGAGCGGCGGGTTTTCCCCCCGCACCCGTCTGCGGGACGAGAAGGCCGACGGCAATCAATGCGAGAGCGGCGGTTATAAGCCCAGCGGTGCGGGAGTAGCCGCTCGCCGCCTGAGTTCGGCCATAGAGCCATAAAGCGAAAGCAAGCACGAGGCCGGCCCCGAGCGCGGCAAGCACGCCGCCGGGGCCCGCCTGCAAGCTCAACACCCAAATCAGCCACACAGCCGCTCCATACATGGGAAATGCAAGCGCCTGGCGCAGCGTGATCATCCAGGCTCCCGGCCGCGGCAGGACACTGAGCACGCGCGGAAAGAAACCGAGCGCCAAAAACGGCGCAGCAAAACCCACGGCTAACGCGGCAAAGACGGCAAGCGCCGCGCCCGAATTTGCGGTAAGCGCATAACCCATGGCGGCGCCCATGAAAGGGGCCGTGCAGGGCGTTGCCACCACCACCGCAAGCACGCCGGTGAAGAAGCTTCCTTGCAGACCGGCTTTGCGCCCGAGATCGCCGCCCAGATTGGCGGTGCGCCCGCCGCCGACCTCATAAAGCCCGGAAAGGTTCAGGCCGGCTGCGAACATGACCAGCGCGAGCAGCGTCACGAACACCGGCTGCTGCAGCTGAAAGCCCCAACCCAGCGCGGAACCCCCGGCGCGAAACAGGATCAAAGCGCCGCCCAGCGCAAGGAAGCTCAAAACCACGCCCGCGCCGTAGGCCAGCGCCGAGTTGCGGGCATGCGCGCCGCCGTCGCGTTTCGCAGCAAGCGCCAAAGCCTTCATCGAGAGCACCGGGAAAACGCAGGGCATCAGATTGAGCAGAAACCCGCCCATGATGGCCAAAGCAAGCGCTGCGAGAAGCGAGATGTCTGCGCTGCCGCTCGCAAGAATCACCGAAGAAACAGGGATCGGGCCTGGCTGGGCCTCGATATTGAGCGCATCGACTCGTCCGTCCGCGCCCGTCAGCACCAACAAGCCGGAGAGCGCACTAATGCCTGCACGCTTGTCCTTGTTTGCGAGTTTGTAGCCGGGCGCACTTTCGATCACCAAACCCTTCTCGGTCGCCCCAACGCGCTGGCGTGCTGCAGCTTCCACCATGCCGTCGGCATAGGAATAGAAGATCGCCTCGCGCGGATGGGCTTGGACAAGCTCGGCACTTTCGACAAGGAGCGCAAAGCGTTTGTCACCGGCGTCATAGATCGCGGGCCAGGGCGATATATGCGGCAGCTTTGCCCGAGTCGCTGCGAACAAGGAAGCGGTTTTGCTATCGGAGGGCGGTGCCGCCGCGGCAATGGCAAGCGCCAGCTTCAAATGCGCTTCTTCGGGGATGCAAACATCCGAGCAAACGAGCCACATCACATCGGCGCCAAGAACCGCGGAATCGCCCGTTTTCGCGCCGGCCGGCGCCTGGATATCGGAGAGCAGCGCGACCTGATCTTCATAGCCGAAATTCATCAAGGGCCCGACCGGCAGGCGTTTGGGATAGGGCCATTGGATTTGACCTGCCGTCCAGCCGGGCGGCAAATGCCAGGCGATCATGGTCGGCGCGCCGGAATCCCCCGGATTGATCCAATAGGTATGCCAGTTCTTGCGGATGATCTCGTTCAGGGCGACGGTGATCGTTCCTCCGGGAGCAACTGCGCTTCGTTCCGGAATGAGACTCGCTTCGACTTTCGGTTTGGCGTCGGGAAGCGCGCCCGACTGAGCGCTCGCCGTGGCCGAGGCAAAGACGCCGAGGAGCAAGCCTAAGGCTGGGAGCAACCGCCGCTTCATGGCGAAATCTATACTCCCGGCAGCGCCCTTAAAAAAGCGCAAGCAACTGCCTCTCGCAGGGACGTGAGGAGCTGTTGAAAGGGCCCAGAAGGCATTAATGACTCTGGGAATGCGCGTCACCGCCGGAAAATTCAAAGGCCGAATTCTGATTTCCCCCAAGGATGCAAGCGTCCGGCCCACGTCCGATAAAGTCCGCCAAGCCATCTTCAACGTTCTAGAACATCATCCCCTGGGCTTTTCTTTCCGGCTCGACGGCGCGCGCGCCCTCGATTTATTCGCCGGCACCGGGGCGATGGGGATCGAGGCGCTGTCGCGGGGCGCCCGCTATTGCCTGTTCATCGACGATTCGCCGCAAGGGCGCGCGCTCATCCGGCAAAATGTCGAAGTCTTGGGACTGACCGGCGCAACCAAGATCTGGCGCCGCGATGCGGCCAGTTTGGGAATGCTCGACACGCTTGCGCCGTTCGATCTCGCCTTTCTCGATCCGCCCTACCGGCGAAACCTGATCGAGCCGGCACTCGCCGGTTTGCGCGACGGGAGCTGGCTCACGACGCCCGCTTTGGTCGTCGCCGAAATGGAAAAGAATGAAAAACTTCCGTCAATCAAAGGCTATGAACTGCTTGACCGCCGCGCCTATGGCGACACCGGCGTGGCAATTCTCAAACATGCGTAAACGAAAAAGGGTCGATCCTTTTTGGGATCGGCCCGCAAAACGATTGCCGCCACCAACAATAAACGCGGGAGTCAGGCCGGATGTGGATAAGGACCAAGGAACCTCGCGCCGTTGAAATGGATGAGGTGACTGGGATTGTCCGCAATCCAAACTTCTGTTTCCCAGGATATGGCTTCGGCATATCGCGTGAAGGTCCGCCGGTCAGGAAACGCGGTGACAAACACAAGGCCAACGCGCGAATCTTTGAAGAGCTGGCCTAGTTCCTCGCGACGCTTTGCATCAACCGGGCCGTGGGAAGTCACGGCTTCTGCGAGGATGAGCCATTTCTTTTCCGGGTAGTACAGGACGACGTCGGGCATTTTCCCGTGGTTGCTGATCGTCATACCAAATGACGCGAACAGGGCTTTATCAAAGTAGCCCCATTTTTCACCCGTATCCCCCACATACAGGAGTTGGCCGCCGGGTATAAAGCGCGGCCCGAATTCTTCGCAGATTGCCCGAATAAGCTCGCTATGCACTCCGGGACTCAATGAAACCTTGTGCCCGACGGACGCCCGCAGAGGAATTTTGGCCATCTCCCTACCCATGGCGTATCGTTGGCTGAGCGTTCCTCGGGTGGAAATGAAATTCTCCAGCATGACACGATAAGTTTTGCTTCCGCGCGCTCGAAGCACCGCCAAGCAATCTGGCGCGATTTGATAGACAGCGAGCGGGCTATTTACCGGCCGGTTGGGGAGATCGGGGATTGTAAAGGGCCACACCGGCCTGCACGAACTGGTGCATTGTTTGGCGT
>Ga0307477_10000331_pt1 | contig 55896 bp, 45 predicted proteins | sample atmos_gasesECM2C_FD_203316 | JGI IMG/M metagenome (GOLD analysis project Ga0307477, IMG submission 203316) | Hardwood forest soil microbial communities from Morgan-Monroe State Forest, Indiana, United States - atmos_gasesECM2C_515 | ecosystem: Environmental > Terrestrial > Soil > Temperate...
AGGCCCCGGGCTCGATAGAATTGGATCGCTAAAATTGTTCCCGTGACGTTTCATTGGATGCCCGTCAAGGATAGCAGGGCGGAGCGGGAGTGTGCACGGTGTGCGACCATTCGAGACTCTAAGAAAAGACGGAGGGACATTCCTGGTTAACAATAAGACCCCCTCCCCCCTATATTTTTCATAAGTGTTCATTCTAAAGAGTTTTAAGCTATTTAGAATCAACACTTCTATAAGTGCGGATTCTAAAGAGGTTGCAGGGACGGAATTTTCGTCACCGTGAGGAATGTGGCGAGGGTGGGTGGCAAGGGCAGGGCCCCCTCCGCAGAAGCCGTTCTGCGTGAACCGGAGCAATGAAAATAGCGAAGGAGTGGGGTACCCTATCCCGGGTATTTTGCAAAGTGTGCGAAAACGATTGATTTGAAAAGAGTTGGAGGAAACGCTTGTTTGAAAGTGTGTGGCCAGTGTGCGGAAGAAATAGGAAGCAAAGGAGTTAGAGGAAACAGAAGAAGTAGTGGAGGCCGCGGGGGCGGCGTCCCGTAGATTCATTCGGGATGCAAAGGCGGCATTTCGGCGAGGATGAGATTCGGTATACACGGGAGAGGATAGCAGAAAGTACCCCGCGTGTCAAGTACTCTATTGGTACCGTTCGAATGAGCTGTGGAAAAGTGATCCGGAACTCGACTCACTTCCAAACCGAAAATCAAAATCCCCACTCTTGACGAAGGCGTCAAGAATGGGGCACCCGGCAGGATGAAGAGAGCGGGCAGCGCTAGTTTGTCCACGTACGAAGGCGACGACATACCGCAATAGAACCACAGAATCGGTGTGAAGGGAATCAGCCCCGTGCCTGCCGAGCGCGTGCGGCTTCCTGCAAAGAATATAACCAGGGCTGGTTCTCAGACCTAGGGTGAACCAGAGGTAAACCAAAACGTGTGCTGTCCGGTCAGTCTTTCAAAAAACCTCGTTTTTGGTGGGGAAACTGGCGCGCCCGGGGACCCGCCACGGCGGGGAACTCCTGACCCTCTGCTTTCCGCCGCAGGCGGACTCTATCCAACTGAGCTACGGGCGCGCAGCGCTTAAGTTTATAACGGGTCTAAAGACCCGCCACTACAAGGAGCCGGGCTCAAGCCCGGCCTCTACAAAATCACCGGCAAAAGCGCCAAGCGTAATGCACACTGAACACCATGATGTGCAGCCGCTGGCCACCCAAATTCGTCTTCGGACTCTACGCGGGCCAACCAGCCGAAATATTGTGCTTTGGGGCTAGCCTGCTGGTTCGATTCCTCTCCACGACATGCGTGATTGGGCACGGCCTATTCTCGGAACATCCTCGTTAGATTATTCTGACAGCAAGGGCATCGCCCATCCTAAGCGAAAAGCAAGATCGTAGCCGTTATCCCAGGTCTAGTGCACCTGAAGGGATGGCTGTAGCCTCGCAGGGCGGAGTTCTTGTTCAGCAAATGGACGCGGAGCAGAAGAAGGCAGCGGTCGCCACGCCCTCCAGTTGGTTCGCTCCCACGGAACAACTGCCGGATTCCGGAGAGATCGACAGTCACCACGCCCTGCTGGCACTGCTCAATCGGATTTACTCGGGACGCCTGACCGGCAAGTTGCAACTCGTCTTTGGGCGCTTGGAAAAGCAGCTCTTTTTCGACAGCGGGCAACTGGTCTTCGCGACCAGCAGCGACCGGCAGGATAGCCTCGGGGAAATGATGCTTCGCGCCGGCGCCCTGACCCAGAGCCAGTTTGAGGAGGCCACCTTGCTGGTACAGACGGGCCAGCGCTTTGGTTCTGCAATTACCGAGATGGGCGTTTATGGAGTCGAGGAGGTGATCACCTGGGTGCAGCGGCAACTTGTTCAGATCACCACGTCCGTGCTCGACTATCCCGCCGGCCGGTTCTATTTCTTCGGCTCTCTCGAAAGAAATGTGGTCCCGGAAATCGGCATCCCTGTGCCGCTGGGGAAGCTGCTTTTGGAGGCGGTGCACAAGGCCAATGACCTGCCACTGGACCACCTCGCCGAAGACGCCGATTTCGCGGTGGACCTGTCGCCCGACCCGCTGCTCCTTTTTCAGGCAGTGGACCTAGAAAAGAGTGAACGGCACCTGCTCGGCTTTATCTCCCAACCCATGCCGGCCAAAGACATTGTCTCCCGGTGCGGACTGCCCAAGGCCCAAGCCGCCCGCGCTCTCTATGCCCTGTTGCTTTTGGGATTCGTCGCAGGTGTGCCGAACACTGAACGCCTGAAACGCAAGTCTGCCGTCCCCATTCCGCCTCCCGCGCCCGAGGCACTACCTTCGGGCCAATCAGAAGACAGAGAACAGTCTGAAGAAGAAATCCGACGACTTCTCGAAGTGGTTGAGAAAGGGACTTACTACGATCTTTTTGGCGTCACCGCAAGCTCTTCGCCCGAGGAGATCAATGAGAGCTTCCACCAATTAGCCCGGAAATTCCACCCGGATCGCCACATGGGGCAGAGTGAACGGGTCGGATTGCTGCAGGATTTGATGGGCCGGGTGACGACGGCTTACAATACTCTTGTGGATGACGAGAAACGCGCCAGCTACGACAAGCAGCTTGCCGCCACGGGGGCCTTCGCACCCGGTCAAAGCAAGACCGAAAGCGAAGAAAGCGTCGACGAATGCTTCACCCAGGCCAAACAGTGTTTGCGGGCGCACGATGTGGAAGGTTCCATTCTGTGGCTGCGCAAGTGTGTGGCGATAGCCCCGGCCGTGGTCAAATACCACGCAATTCTTGCGCGGAGCCTGGCGGGAGTGCCGCAATACCACCAGGAGGCCATTCAGCAGTTCGAGAAAGCAATCGAACTGGATGACTGGAACACATCCGTGTACTTCCAGTTTGCCGAACTCTACGAAGTGATGCGACTGCCCTCGAGCGCGATCCCACTGTACCGGAAGATTATCGAGATCGACCCGGAACACAGCAAAGCCCGCGAACGCCTGCGCGAGGTCGAATCGACACTAGAGGTGAAGAGAGAAGAGACGGACGAGAAATCCGTCTCGTTCTTCTCCCGCCTGTTCCGCCGAAAACCCTAGAAGGGGTTGGAGTGAAAGAGGGATCTTGGCGACGCACGCAAGAATTTCAGCCGGATTCCATAGCACGGAGGCCAGTGGCGTGCCCCGCAGAACTATTCGGGACGCAGAAACCGCGCCCCACAAACCGGAGGAAAGCACGGCGCTACAACGGAAAGCGAAACACGGCGGGAACTCCAACCGAACTTTCTATGTGGGGCGGTAGGAGCCGGGCAAACGCCTAGCGAGCTTCGGGCTTCAGCAAAGACTCCAGGCCATCGGAAGTACCGGCGATGCGAATGAGGTGCGGATAGCGCACACCGTCATGATAGTCGATCGAGCAGGTCTTATAGTAATCGTTGGCAATCACGAGCAATGCGATCGGGCGCGAATTGCTCTTGCTGGATTTGATGGCGTCGTCAAGAATTTCCGGGGTGAAGACGCGGCCGTTGACAGCGGCAATCTTCATCCCGGGCGCGATGCCAGCCTTGAACGCGAGGCCACCGAAAATTGCATCGGTGACGACTCCGTCGCTGGTGAGGTTGAGACCGATGGAAAAAGTTGTGACGGAAATACCGCGGGAGATGCGGCCACCGAGCGGCGGCTCAGGCGTGAAAGCTAATTTCCAGCCGTTCGCGGTGATGCCGCCGACGGGAGCTTCGGTGGAAGTGGAGTTCAGCCGCTCGTTCCAGAAGCCTGCCCAGTCGTACTTTACAACCTGATTCAGGAATTGCATCAACTCATCGAAGGTATAGGGCTTGAGCTCAGGGCCGTTGTTTGGACCGCCGTAGAAAAGGTGGAAGAAATCCTCGAGCGATTTCTGGCCGTGGCTTTGTTCGCGAATGATGGTTTCCGCCTCGAGCCAAAGCAGTTCGCCTTCCTCGTAATAGTCGAGACCGCGGCGCCAACTGAGCCATCCCGCCGGGGCGGGGCCGCCTGTAAAAGTACCTGCTACGGCCGAGGCTGTATCGAGCAGAGGCCGCCAGCCGCGGCCGGGACGCCCCTGGCCAAGGCTTGCGGAGTAGCTTGCCAGCGCCTGGCGGTAATCCTCGGGCTTCCAGAGGCCGCTGCGAGCCGCGAGCAGGTCGCCGAGGTAGGAAGTGTTGCCTTCATAGACCCAGAGCAACTCGGTTTGCAGAGGGATCTGGAAATCGGGAGGGCTGATGTCTTTGGGGCGGCGGAATTTGCCGCTCCAGGAGTGCGCGAACTCGTGGGCGAGCAGGCCGCCGACATCGACGGCGGCGGTGGGCGAGAGAAAAATGCGTTCCGGAAGACGGCTGTCGTTAGATTCATGGTGCTCGACGCCGAAATGCGGAGTGTGGTCGCTCAGCGTGAGCAGAAAATGGTAGCCACGATAGTGGCGCGCGCCAAGGAGTTTTCCGGATTCAGCAACGAGATTGGTCAGACCCCTCTGCAAGTCGGGGCTCATGGCGAGAGCGGCTTCGCTGTCCGCGACAATGTCAATCTCGTGATGGATGGGTTCGCCTGGCGGCGTGAGATCGATGGCCCGATAATTTTCTCCGGCGACCACCGGTGAGTCGAGCAAACGATCGAGCGCGGCGGTTTGAAAAAGGACTTCGGAGGCGGACTGGCTCTGCACGGGAAGAGCGGTGCCGAACTTCCATCCCGGCGGGAGTTGCAACACCGGCATGAAATAGATCTTGGCAGCAGGAGCGCCCGCGGGATATAGAAGCACCTGAAACCAATTTAAGACCAGCAGTTTGCCGGTGACCGAACCGGCGTCGCTGCCGGGCTCCAGATAATCGAAAGAAACATCGATTTGCTGGACTCCCGATGGGACATCGAGGTGAAACGTGAAAACATCCAGCGTGTCGCGCTTCCAGGGAATTGCCTTGCCGTTCGCAGAGATTTTCAGTCCGGCAAAGTTGTTAATCGGGCCGACGGGTGCGTGCGTGCCTTGAATCCACTTCGGGTAATAGAGTGTCAGGGGGCCGGGCGAGGCGGGTATCGCCATGTGGACTTGATAAAGCCGCTCCGGCGCGTGCGTAGCATCTACCGTGAAGCGGATTGGGTCGCCAGGTGAGGCGTGGACAGGAGCGTTAGCAAGCAGCGCGGCCGCGAAAAGAAAAAGCAGGGGGCGAAATCGAAACTTATTCATCAAGAAGTCTCCCGGAGTGGATGGCTTCTATTCGAATCATGCGACGCGTGAATCGAACGCCAGTGCGCAATGCTGACCGGCGCGGCAGCGCCGGCGGCATCGCCGCTGAAAACCGAGCTTGTCTCAGAGCTGAAAACACGCCACTCGCGCGACGTATCATACCCCCGGGGATAACCGGCGGCAAAGACGCCCAAAGGCGCGCCGCGGCGAGCGTAGGCCTCCCACGTTCGTGTTCGGATTTTACGACCGGGCGACCCGCGCCAGCCTAGGAGGGCGGTTTCCTCGCACTGTTCGTAGGTTGTCAGAGGAGCGTTTTGCGCTTAACACATTGCGGCTCGCGCAAATCCGGTTACTCCTGAAGGGAAAAGAAGCAAGCGGGGCAATGAAAAACCAGTGCGGACTTGCGCAGCGGGCAGGGTTCTATCCCAGAGCGGGGAGAGAAAGAGAAGCCCTGGATCTGCTAGCGCCTTTGATTCTCGGGACGCCCATTGAAACGAGTAGCCGCGACCTGCCTCAATAAAGAAATGCGGCTGCATCGCCTCTCTAACGCCTAAATATGGAATAGGCCATACCTTTGGAATCTCGCTGTGGTGGCGTTTGCATCTGAAGCTGACGTCGTGTCGCCGCCGCAATCGCGCGGTCCGCCGGACGATTGGCGATGCGCTCGAGTGCGTCGGCTATGCGGGACAATTCAAATGTAACCTGGTCGGTTCCGCTTGACTTCCTGAGCACGACGATCCGTTTTCGGCTGAAGTATAGAGCCGTCCAGAACAACAGCCCAGTCACGAGGGATATCCCAACCATGAGTACATCGTGACTCGTGATAGTGATGCTTCTGCCTGCGATGGTAATCACGTGGTCTGAGATCAAAGTTTCCTCCCGCTTCAAACACCTGGACTATTTATCTTTGGCACAAACGTTTATTGACGGCAGCAATCCAGCCCAGTTCCAACGAGATGAACTACCGTTTGAGCTGTGGAGAGGACTTTTGCAGGGTCGCAATCAGATCACGCGCCGCGGCAGGAGCGGCAACATCTGATCCGGTGAGGATCTTTTCGGTGGTTATCGAGTCGCCGTAGAGCTTGTGATTGGCGTCATTGTCGGGCCGGAGTGTCGAGCCATCGAGAGAAATGCCGGCAAAAACACCTCGCGCGCGAGAGTAGCTCAGAATCTCCGCACGCATGTAAGCGTCCGTATCGGCTGCGGCCGAACGTCCCTTCGGTCCAGCCGCGGCGGATATGTCAGCTCCCAGCTTCACCTTGGTATGCAGCAGGCTGCCTGCGCCGCGGTCATTCATGACGAGAAAGACGAAGTCCGTTGCTTCCCCGCCAATTTGCAACCCAACGCTTGCACCCTCGAGGGCGTACATCGCCGGAGTTCCCCACGGACCGGTGAATTCTTTGCCTGTGCGGCACACCATCGCGCCGCGGCCGTAGCTGCCTCCAACAACGAACGCAGCCTTTAACACCGAGGGCATCACGACCACACAACGGGCCTTGTCAATCAGATCTTGGGGGATGTTGTCAGGAACATCGAGGATCTCCTGCATCACCTTTCCAGCATTCTGAAGACGATCCTGCTCAGCTTTCGCTTCGCTCGGGTTTTTTGCAGACGAGGATGTTCCCAGAGCAAGCAGGCCCGCCACTGCGACGATCCAACACTTTGTGTACTTCATTCACTGCGCCTCCTTAAGCGCCTTTTGTATTTCTCCGTGCATACTTCATTATTTTTGAGCGGGCTGATCCTCTCAGAGTCCTGGGTCCCACCGTTCGAGAGGCAACTTTCTCGCCAGACTCACATGAAATTTGGTAATGAGCTGAAAATTCAATCGCATAGAGCCACCGCGTAGCGCGACACGCGATGAGACTTGAAATGCGAAGTATGTAGAAAGTACAAACGAGAAACCGGGAATAGTCCCTTTCTGCGTACTGGAACCTGTCCTTAACAGAACAGCGTTGTGTCTCAAGCGGCCCAGAACTCGCGACTTACCTCTGCTGGCGAACAAAGTGCACAAGGGTCAATGAAGGGAGGGCAGTATGAACAAACAGTTCTCCGTCAAAATGACGGCTTGTAACAAGTATCAAAGATTACTCGAAGAATGTCGGGACGCCTTGGAAATCTGGAACGAGCAACGTGCCGAGAATTGTCGGTCTCGTGTAATCGGAAAGGAAACAGGCGACAAACTCCTGCGATTGCAAACGAACTTCGCTCGAGCCCGCGCAGTATTGCAGAACCACGCACAAAACTGCTCGCGCTGTCAGTGGGTTTCAAGAATTGAGGGGCGTCATTCTGAAAATAATTCGGACGCCCTCTCTGACAGCACACTCTACGACGGTCTGGTTAGTTGATGGTGGGCGCTACCAGATGCACTTCACTGCAAACTGAATCTGACGAGAGGTCGTTTGCGTGGAGGTGATGAGTCCCGCGCTTGAGATGGGGTTTCCGAGGTGATCGAAAACCGTGAAATTATCGGTCGGGGAGGCGAAGTTCGCACGGTTGAGAATATTGAAAAACTCCGCCCGGAACTGAACGTTGAAACTTTCCGAGATGCGTTTCACCGGATTGTTCTTGAACACGGAGAAGTCCAGCTTCGATACCCCAGGCCCGATGAGGGTGTTGCGTCCAAGATTTCCCCAATTAGACGCACCCGGGAAAGCCAAGCATTGCGTCTTGATGAAGCGGTTAGGGTTCCCGGGGTTTGTTAACGTGCGGCAGGCCGAGCCGCCAAGGCGGTTCGGCGGCTCGCTGGTTTCGTCCAATTTCATTCCAGCGGGATCGCCACCGAGAATGGGCGTAAAAGGCTGTCCGCTGCTGGCCTTGTAAAGACCGCCCAACTGCCAACCGCTTGCTGCCCACTTCGGTACGCGCGAATTCCACGCCGGATTGGGCAGCTCCCAGGTGAAGCTCAGCACGAAGGTCTGCGAAACGTTGAAGTCAGACAGTCCGCGGGAAGTCCGCTGGTCGAAGAAAAGTTGGTTAAACAGGCCATTCGGGAAAGCGTCGTCGGCCTCGGTCGCCGAGAGCGTGTCAATGCTTTTACCCCAAGTGTAAGCAGCGTGGAATTCGACTCCGTGACTTATGCGTTTCGCGACGTCTGCCTGCAGCGCGTCATAAAAGGAGCTGGCTTGCCACAAAGTGGAATCGATGCGGCCGAAATTGGGATTCAGCGTTTGGCTGGTGGACGCCGGAGGAAAGACATAACCCGCCGGAGTCAAGGTGGGAAGAACCATGTCGATGTTGTCCACGCGGTAGGGCAGGTGTACTCCGCGAGAGCCGACATAGCCGAAGGTAACGGCGAGGGTGGAGGTAAGCTGGCGCGCCACGCTCAAGTTCCATTGCATTACGTAATTGCGCTTGGGTTTGAATTCGACGTAGGTGGCGAGACCGGAAGTCGATTCGGTGCTGAACTGCTGAAAGGCGCCGGTCGGAAACAAGCCGGGCTGCAGAGTATTTGCGAAGATGGACTGCACGAACGGCACCGCGCGCTGAAAAGAGAGATTGAATTCGTAGGGCAGCGGAAGCACGTCGAAGATTCCGAATCCGCTGCGAATCAGAGTTTTTCCGCCGCGCGGATTCCACGCAAAGCCCAGGCGCGGCTCAAAATTCCGGAGCGTGGGGTTCAGGAAAAAAGGCGCGCCGACGCGGGGCTGGGCATCGGTGAGATTCCGCAGGTTCGAAATCCGGTTTTGCGCTTCGGTGGGCACGGTCACCATCTCGTAGCGCAAGCCGAGATTGACGGTCAGATACTTTTTCAGCCGGAGATCATCCTGCGCATACACGCCGACCAAGGTCTGGCGCAAACCGATGTCAGGCAGAGAAGGCGTCCGAACCCCTTGAAAAGTGTGCGGCCGGTTGGTGAGAAAGTTCAGCAAAGAATCGAAGCGGAAGACCCCGTTCACATTAGAGAACGAGAGCTCATTATCTTGCATGCGTTCCACGAGGGCGCCGAACTTTAAAGAGTGAATTCCGCGGGTAAGAAAAACGTCGTCGCCGCCCTGAAAAGAGTTCCAGAATAAAGACCTGCTCGAGGGCAGGATACCCTGGGTGGTCGGGCCGCCCAAGAAGCTGGTCACGCCAGGTACGGCCTGGACCGCGCCAACAAATTCCCCGGGTACAAAAGCATAAGTGGGATCGAGCATATGAGCGTTCAAGACCTTGGACACTCCTCCTACGATCCCTACCGCGCGACTAAATCCGAAATGGGACGCATTCAGCAAGGTCCCACTGAATTCGTGCTGCTCGTGCAGCGTCACCACTTGACGACGTGAAACAATATTCGAAAGAAGTTCGTTGAAAGCGTCGGGCAGGACGGTTTCTGAGTTGTCCCGCATGTAGGTGCCGGTGAGACTGTCCCTAGCGGAAAACTTGTGATCCACGCGGACGGTGAAATAGTTTTCGTTGGTCACCTGTTGCCCGGCGAAGGTGAAGATTCCCGTGTCGCCATTCCCAAGGAGAGGCCCGTTTGGCGGCGGGTAAAACGCATTAATGAAGCGAAGTACATTGGGATCAACGGTGACGCTTCCAGTGGAAAGGTTTCCAGCTCGCGCGGCTGGCGACGGGACGGTATCTACCGTAGTCAACCCGAGGGACTGGCGTAGTCCTTCGTAGTCTCCAAACACAAACGTGCGGTCCTTCCAGATCGGACCTCCTGCCGAGGCTCCAAACTGATTGCGTTTGAACGGGGGAATCTTGCCGTCAAAGAAGTTTCGCGCATCCAGAGCGCTGTTGCGAAAGAACTCGTATGCGTCACCGTGAAACGCTTTCGTCCCTGAGCGCGTGACCGCGTTGATGACGCCTCCCGAGGTACGACCGTACTCCGCGGGATAATTGCTGCCCAACACCGACACCTGCTCTACGGCGTCAATTCCCAAATTGTCGCCGAGCACGCTGCCTGGAGCGCCGTTCGAGTAATCGTTGATGCTGATTCCATCCAGGCGATAACTGTTCTGATCCGGCCGAGCTCCGGAAATGCTCACCGGCGCTCCAAACCCGCGGTCGGTATTCCCGCCTCCGGTGGCGCTCCCGGTTTGAACGCCGGTGACGCCAGCCTGCAAAGTCGCAAGCTGAGCCCAGTCGCGTCCGTTCAACGGTGTGTCCCGGACCACCGAGGCATTGGCGTTTCCGCCGCAGCAGGAGGAACTTTGGCTTAAGGGTGCGACCTGCGCCGGTGTTCGTACCACGACGTCGGGACTGCCCGGGTGCATGACGAAATTGAGGACGCGCTCGGTTCCTACGGCAACGGTAATGCCGGTCGACACCTGGGTAACGAATCCCGCAGCCGAAACCGTCATTTCATAGGTCCCTGGCGGCAGAGCGGGGATGTTGTAGAGGCCGTCGGTATCGGTCGTGACAGTCCTGACGTCACCCGTGGTCACATCCCGTGTCGAGACTCGGACGCCTGGCATTACAGCACCCGATTCCCCTCTCGCTGTCCCAGTTAGCGATCCTCCCGCCACTTGCGCCCTGGCTGCTCCCGGCACGGCAAGAACCCAAAGGAGAGTCGCAATCGCGACCATCACCTGGAATGAATAGAGCAAGTGCAAGCAACAGTTGAAGCGGCGTACTTCCCTGAATCTCACAGCGGCCCTCTTATCGTCGGATAGATAGTCTTGCTGGAATCGAGAGTGAATTCAAGTTCCAGCCAAATGGAACAACTCATGAGCTTGTGTGTGAAGACTGTCCGGGTTACATTACGAGTTAATTCAAAAATGAAAGGAAGACCTCGAATCGATGCTGGCAGTCAGGGCTAAATTTACGGCGACACGCTACTTCCTCTATCTGGTAGTGCTTTTTTCTCTAGCCGCTCTCTCAACGGCTGGGCAAAACAATTCTAGCAATCCGGCAACAAATTCCGGGTCGTGGTCCGGCACCCTTGTGTCCAGCAGTTGCAACGCGGACGAAGCCTTTAACGAAGTTCCCGACTGCACAAAGAACGTACCAGGCGCAAATGTGGCGCTGCTTAACGATACGACCCGGGTCATGTACGGCCTTGAATCGCAGGAGAAGGTAACCGCTCACCTGGGAGACAGTGTGACCGTGCGGGGGACTCTCGACGGCGATACGATTCAGATTGCTTCCATCGAGTTGATGTCGATTGGACTCGCGGTTGGTCAGAAAGCTCCCGCTTTTTCGGTGCGCGACCAGTTTGGCCGGGTACAAACTCTCGATACGTTGAAAGGAAAAAACGGCACCGTTCTTCTCTTTTTCCGATCCGCCGACTGGTGACCGTTCTGCAAAGGGCAGCTGGTCCAGCTGCAAGGCGCAATCGCGCGATTCGAAAAGCAAGGGGTCAAGCTGGCAGCAGTCAGTTATGACTCGGAAGAAATCCTGAAATTTTTTGCTGACCGGCACAAGATCGATTACCCACTGCTTGGGGACCCGGAGTCGAAGACCATCCGGGATTATGGCGTCCTCAATCAGGAAGCTACAGGGATGCAGAAGGGTTTTGCCCGCCCTGGATATTTTTTTATCGATCCCAACGGCATTATTCGAGAAAAGTACTTCGAAGCGAAATACCGGGAGCGGCTCACTGGAAATAGTCTAATTTCGAAGCTTTTCCCGGAATTGGGCCAAGAAGTGACAGAAACGGTCGAAGCCCCGCATCTTCAACTGGCCCTCGAACAATCCGATCCCGTCGGGGTTTCCGGTACTCGCGTCACCCTCGTTGCTGAAGTTCGGCTGCCCCCGGATGTGCATGTGTATGCGCCCGGCACGCAGGGTTATAAGCCCATTAAGCTCGTGATTGAACCTGTTCCACAGCTGGAGCTCAAGCCGGCAGTTTACCCGCCGTCCAAGACTCTCTACTTGCCCGTGATCAAGGAGAGCGTACCGGTCTTCGAGGGGACGTTCCGCATCAGCCAGGATGTGAAAGTAAGCACCGGGTTAGGGTTCGGCGGTTCCATTGGGAAGGATGGAACAATCGTCGCAATCACGGGGAAGCTTGAGTACCAGGCTTGCGACAAAACCACGTGTTACCTGCCAACGTCTGTCCCGGTAAAATGGCAACTGCAAGTGTTTCCTCTGGACCGAACCCGAGCCCCCGAGAACATTCGGCACAAATAGGCAGGCGATTAAGAAACTAGCCGCCTTAGACACATTCCTCCGATCCCCCACGGAAACATCGATGGGGAATAATCAGCTTCACCGCAATCCACCCCGTCTGATTGGCGGGAGCGGATAAAGTTTCCGCAAAAAACTGAAGCTTAGTTTTTGGCCGAGTTTTTCGCCTTATGCGGCGGACGAAACCTTTTCCAACTTCGATCATCTTATTAGTGTGGCACCGTGGGCCGTCTGAATCGGTGCCCGAGAACTATGGAACATAATCAACAATCAAATTCACTGGAGAAAAGGATGAATCTTCGAAAAACATTTGCAGCTTTCGGTCTTATGCTTACATTCTTACTTCTGCTGCCTGTGGCACGAGCAAGTGAGAACGATCAGGCCACCAAGATCACTTTTGACCACGACGTTCAGATTCCAGGGCGCGTTTTGCCTTCAGGAACTTACTGGTTCGTACTGCCCAACGACATTTCCCAGCATTTTCGTCTTCACATCTACAACTCTGACCAGACGGTGCTGATTACGACGCTCTTGATGGCATCTGTTGAACGCCAAGAGCCAGCAGACAAAACCGAGATCACATTCGCCGAGAGAGACCCGATGCGCCCCCAGGCCATAGTGACCTGGTTCTATCCGGGGCGCACTATAGGTCATGAATTCTTGTACTCCAAGCAAGAAGCGAAGGAACTTGCTCTGGGCAACCGCCAGACCGTAGTGGTCGGTGACTAACCAATCTCCCAGACTCACATCAGCCGGTTGGCAAGTGGCGAAACGCCACTGCCAACCGAATTTTTTTCCTCGAAGGAGCTCAGCGGCTTTCTTCGGACTCGATACTCAAATGGCAAGCTGCAAGTGTTTCCCCTGGATCGGACCCGAGCCCCCGAGAACATTCGCCACAAATAGGCAGATGATTTAGAAATCCGGGACGTATTGAGCATTCGGGAGTCTTATCACCGTGTCTGCGCTGCTCGATTACGGTCTGCACCTCCGACGTATCTGGCGCCGCTGGCCTCCTCCCGGTATCAGCGGACAAATGGATAGATCTCGTCAACGATCCAATAATTCGCCAGAACAATTGCAAGGAGCGTTCCCAGCAACCAGAGTCCCCAGCGTCGACGTCTCCAAACCGTGCCAAAAGATGAGCGCTGCATGGGAATGTCCACAAAGTAAGCGGCGCAGTAGCAAACGTTTGCCAGTAATGCAAGGACGGCAAGGAGTAGAAGCGAAGACAGAGTGAATGCCACACGGAAATGGGGCCAAGTCGCTACAAGCCAGATGACAACGACTGATGCGAGCACAAAGTTATAGCCAAGCCGACGCGGCTCCCAAAATCGGATGGCATCGGCGAAGAGCGCTCGAAACGGGTCGGACGGTGGTTTGCTAAGACTTTGTGACTGAGTTGGATGTGCGGTTTCCATATGAGAGGCCTCTCATCTCCTATGTGAAGCCGATAACGTTAAGATACACGGACACTTCTTATTGTCAAGTACTTTTCAATACAAAGCAAACTCAGTGACATTCAGTTTGACTATTCGAAACAGCGCAAAGGGTGATGACGCAAGTCGTGGAAAACAAACACACAAGGGAGTGGCGCGCCCGGAGAGATTCGAACTCCCGACCCTCTGCTTCGAAGGCAGACGCTCTATCCAGCTGAGCTACGGGCGCACAGCGGTTAAGTTTGATTCTAAGACATTCTGGCTCGTTCGATGAAGCCCGCGGCTCCTGTCCGCGAGACAAAGGGGAGCGATCAGCGCGATGAGCCCGAGAAGCGCCAGGCGTAGCCAACACTGAACTCGATGGAGTGCCGACGCTGGCCACCGGGAACGGAGATTACGCTGCCGGACGAGGAGACGAAGGATTTTGTGGCGAAGTAGATGTGAGTGTCGCCGAGGTCGAAGCGCAGAGTGGTGTGCCGAGTGGGATAGAGCTCGACGACGCCTCCGAGATCGAGGACGAAATTGGTGGAGCGGTCGAAAAGATTCTTGAATAGAGGCGGCGGACCGGCGGAGATTTGCGAAACACCGGTCAAGGCCTGGGAGTAACTGTTGAAGCCGGGACGCACTTTGCCGAAGATGCCGACGCGGTCGCGGCGGATTCCTCCCTTGATGCCGAACAATCCCTGAAAAATGTCGCCGCCATCGTGGACTCCGGAGGATTTTGTGCCGCGGGGGAAGAAATTCACGGCGGCATCAGCATCGAAAAACGGGAAAAAATTGTAAGAAGCGAAGCCGCCGATGCCGGGCTCCGTGCGGACACCGTCGAGAGAGCTTTCCCTCTCCACGATGAGCGTCGTGAACTGAGGTCCGAATTCGACCCTGGAGGAAACCTTCGTTTCCGAAGGATTTTCACGGAGGGCACCGAGGCGATAACCCACACCCAAGCAGAGGCCGAAGTGGTCGGTGATCTCACCGGGGCGGGTGACAAAGCCGGAAGCGGCAGCGGTGGTGAAATTCCGGATGGCGTAGGGATTGCCGCTGATCTCAAAGCGAGCGATCAAGCGCGGGGTGGGGTAGAACTCGATGCCGCCGCCCAGGTTCGCGAGGAAATAGGTGGCCGGGCGAGTGGTGAAAGTCAGGGGAAGGGTGGCAGAGAAGATGGGAACCTTTTCGAAATGGATGAAGCCGGGGCGGAGCAAACCGTAGACGGCGAAATGTTTCGTTTGGATCACTTTCCCACGGATGCCGAAGACGGCTTGAAAGGCGTGGCCGCCTTGTTGTTGAAGAAACGGGCTGGCATGGCCGGGAAAGAAGTCGAGTTGAGATTCGAGGGCCAGGCGGCTCGTGAGATTCAGGCCGAGGCGCGCGCCGAGGCCGGTGTGGGTTCGCGCGTTGCCTGAAGCATCCAGGAGGCGAATGAGGGAGAACTGAGCGCCAATTTCCAGACGAGAATATTCTTCCTGGGCGCGGGCGGCCGGAACGATCAGCAAGGAGCTCAAGAAAACGAACGGAAGGAACCAGTGTGTTGCACCCAGCCGGCGCATCCAGTGACCTCATCCGGGACGATTGGAATCGTGCCGTAAAACAATAGCTATATCAGGGGAGGGGAACTTCATTCTACAAGGCGGTAGAGAAGAGTGGAAGCGGCGGCGTTTTTACGAGAGCAGTCACCTGTACGAAAGACGAGCTACTTAGGTACTATGGATTTTCGTGAATTGCTCGTGCAGTCTGAAAGCAAGTAAGATTTCTGGCGCAGGACAAAGCGTGGGAGGGTGCGATGGGCAAATTTTCGCGCAGTTGGGCGCTGGTCAAACAGAGTTTTGCGATTCTCCGCTCCGACAAAGAATTGATGCTGTTTCCAGTGTTGTCGGCGGCGGCTTGTCTGGCAGTCACGGCTTTGATTGCAATCCCCGGCACGCTGACGCTGCTTCCATCCATGGCGTCGGCTGCGGCTTCGGGCGAGCGCTGGCAGCCGGGCCACGCGCCGATGTTCTGGCCCATGATACTTACACTGTACGTGGCGAATTATTTCGTCATCGTGTTCTTCAACGTGGCGCTGGTCGGAGTGGCGAACAGCCGGCTCATGGGAGGCACGTGGACATTTCGTGACGGACTCGAACTGGCGTGGGCGCGCAAAGGGACAATCCTGCAATGGGCGCTGGTGGCAGCGACGGTGGGGATGCTCCTGAAGATGCTGGAAGAGCGCATGGGCCTGCTGGGCCGATTCATCACGAAACTGATCGGCATTGCTTGGACGCTGGCGTGCTACTTCGTTGTTCCGGTGCTGGCGTTTGAAGACCTTACGCCGATTGATGCGGTCAAGCGTTCCGCAAAACTTTTCCGCGAAACGTGGGGCGAGAGAGTGGTTGGGGGATTCAGCCTCAGCCTGGTGTTTTTCGTGCTGGCGCTACCAGGTTTCGGGCTGTGGGTCGCGGGCATGGTTATCGGCGGCGTCTATGGCATGTTAATCGGCATGGCCATCATGGTTCTTTACTTCCTCATGCTCTCGGTATTGAGTTCCGCCGTGCAGGGAATCTTCAACGCGGCGCTGTATCGCTACGCTTGCTTCAAGCAGGTGCCGGCGGCGTTTTCGCAGGATCTGATCGCCTCCGCGTGGGCCCCGAAGAGCTAGCTTGCTGGGTTTAGGAGGACGGCTGGCCATCCCGGCTAGCTGGTCCTCCTGTCAACTGGTGTGCAAGAAAATCTTCCTCAAAACAATCCTTATCGACAGGCTGAAACCCGCGGGGCATACTGGACGTCCATAGAATCAAATCGGGTGTTGGCCTCAATTTCTTATGTACAGGAGTTTTCTGTTTCGCCAGGACCGGGGTCGCGTCTGCTTTCTGCTTTTTCTACTTCTTTCCTCTGCGGGTGTCGCCCTGGGACAGGATTTTCGCGGGTCGCTTCTGGTGATCGCGGAAGATTCCAGCGGGGGACGCATCGCTGGCGCGGTTGTGACGCTGGCGCAGGAGCAGTCTGCGGCGACGCACACATCAAAGGCGGATGCGCGCGGCGAAACACTCTTCGATGGGCTGCAGCCTGGGACATATAGCGTAAAGATAGAAGCCACCGGCTTTGCGGAAAAAACCACCAGGGTGGCGGTGGCGGTCAGCAGCGCGCCCACTCTGGTCGTGACGCTTGCGCCGCAAACCTTGCAGCAATCATTGCAGGTGCGGGACCGCGGGCCGTCGCTTGCGAGCCAGCCGATAGAAACCACCAGCAACACAATAAAAACCGAAATTACGGCGGAGGATCTCGATGAGTTTCCGCTCTCCGCGCGCAGCTTCGCCAATATCTCGGTGATGGCGCCGTTTACGGCACCCGTGGAGCCGTCCGATCCCACCAAGGCGCGCATCACAGCCGTTTCCTTCGGCGGCAGCTCCGGGCTGAATGTGGATCTTTCCGTGGACGGCGGCGACAACAACGACGACTACGTCGGCGGGTTTCTGCAGAACTATTCACCGGAAGCGATGCAGGAGTTTGCGGTGCGCACGGCGCAGTTTGGCGCGGACACCTCGCGGACGAACGGCGGGAGCATCATTATTTCGACGCGGCGGGGCACGGACGACTGGCACGGCAGTTTGTCGTATTACTATCGCGGAAGAAGTCTCAACGCGCGGAATCCGCTCGATAACCCGGAGCCGGACCCGAAGCAGCCTTTTTCGCGACAGGACGGAGTCGCGGCTGCCGGCGGCCCGATCAAACCGGGCAAACTGTGGTTTTTTTCGTCCTACGAATACATCGACGAAAACGCCAGCGTGGCTTACAGCGCAAATTCAATCAATGAGTTCAACGCGCTGGCTACGCTCGCTGCGGCGGGCTTGATTCCAAACGTTCCGTCGATCATAGTCCCGAGCTCGGTGCCGGTGCCGTTCCGCGACACGCTTTTTTCCACGCGCCTGGATTGGGCTCAGTCTTCGAAGTCGCAGTGGTTCTTGCGCGGCTCGCTGGACAGAAACCATACCGAGAACGACCTGGTGCAACAGGCCACGTTGCCCTCGACGGGCGTGACGACGCATTCGAACTACTTCAGCGTGTTGCTGAACAATCAGATTCAATTCACGCCGTCGTGGCTAGGTGCATTTACGTTTCAAGCGAGCGGCTTTCATCACACCAAGGACCGCAATTCGCAGCTGGGCCTGGCGCTTGATTTCCCGTTCAGCGCGACGATCATCACGACCTCGGGCCTGGAGACGTTTGGCGACAACCAATTCGTCACTGCGACCACGGCGTTTCCGGTACGCCGCGACCAGCAGAAATACCAGTTTCGCTATGATGCTTCCCACTCCGCGGGGCAGCATGCACTGCGATTGGGCGTCAATCTGATCCATGAGCCGGTTTTGCGCGGGGCGCTCTCAGGCACGGCGGAAATGGTTTATAAGTTTCCGAACGATCCGTCATTCTACCTGACGAATATGGCGCTTTTCGCGGCCATCTCTAGATGCGATCCCTCGCTGCCCTTCGCGGCCTGCCCGGATGCTTCGTTCACGCCGCAGAACGATGGCGCGTTTTCGCAAAGCATCCGGCGGCTCGCCTTTTTTGTGGAGGATTCCTGGCGGGCAATGCCTTCGCTGACGATCAATGCGGGGCTGCGCTACGACACGACCTTTGGCCTGTTCATCGCATCGGGGCACGACCAAAGCGCGAATCGGGCCCTGGCGGCTTTGCGCGCTCCGGGAAGCAATCTGGTCACGGGAATTCCTCACGATTACCGCAAAGCGTTTGCGCCGCGGGTGGGGTTTGCGTTTGCGCCGCATGGTTCAACCAAGACAGTGTTTCGCGGAGGCGCAGGGCTTTACTACAACGATCTCGCGCAGAACGGCTGGGTAAACGCGTTTCAGGCGGTGAACAACGGCAGCTTGAGTTCCGCGTTTGGGGGGCAAGGTGCGCTCATTGATCCCAATTACCATACGCCGTATGCGTTCACGGCTAGCGCGGGTTACGAGCACGCTTTCGGCGACAATTGGCGGCTGAACGTGACGTACGAGCACCAGCAGGGCGTGCACCAATACCGGCGGTACGAATACGTTCCAGGTGTCGGATTGCCGACGGTAGCAGGGACGCCGAGCGTGTCCCTCTTCCGCACCGACAATCGCTCCATCTACAACGGACTCGCGATTCAGGTGCAGCACAGTTTTTCGAAGCGGTTCGAGCTGACGGCGAACTACGTGCTATCCCACGCGACGACCTGGGGAGCGACGGTCGGAGAGCTTTTCGATTACGTGAATGGCGTCTCGAACGTGCTCAATCCATTCGGCCCCGGCGATCATGGGCCTTCGGGTGAGGATATCCGTCATCGGTTTGTGCTGGTGGGTGTGCTGCAGCTTCCGGGGCGCTTGGAAGTTTCGACGATCTCTCAATTCGAAAGCGCGCGTCCGTTTACGATGACGACTCCGGGGGACATCAACGGCGATGGGGTGGCGAACGATCGCGCCGTGGTCAACGGGGCCCAGACCAGCCTAGACGAGTTCCGCGGCACGCCTTTCTACCAGGTGGACTTGCGCGTGAGCCGCGATATCAACTTCGGCGAGCGCGTTACGCTGCGTCCCTTCGCCGAATTTTTCAATTTGCTGAACCGGCAAAATCCGGGCAACAATTTTGTGCCGGATATCTCGGCGCTGCCGACGCTGGTGAACAGCCTGACGAACGCTACCGCGTTTTGCCTCGATTCGTCCTGCGTGCAGACCAAGCCCATAACCAGCATCAACCAACTGCGCGTGCCCGCCGGCGCGCTGGGCGATTTCTTCGGCCCCGGCACGACTGTAGGCATTCCCTTTGCCGCGCAACTCGGTGTCAAGCTGACATTCTGACGCGAGTAATCTACTCAAGACGCATCTTTGCTGTAGTGCCAAACCTTGTAGTTATCTGGAAGTTGACTGACTGCGGGAATCACGGAATCGATAAGCCAGAATCCCTCTTTCTGAACGCAGGAGTCTTCCACTGGCTCGTCCTCTCCTACGTCGAAAAAGGGCCCGGCTGTGACAATAACCTTTCCGCTCGAAGAGAATCCTACTGGATGGAAAACGCCGACACATTTCTTGCCAACATATCTGCTAAATGCTTCGTCAACAAGAAACTTTCTCGACAAATTCTCAGATTCGGCGTCGTAAATTCGCACCATCATTCCACCTACATCAGAACCCCACTGCCAGAAACCTTGAGCCAGCAAGAGGCGGTGTCCATTGGGAGACCAATCGACAAGATCAATGCTGTTTCCGAGCGCTTCAGGTGAAGGTTCCACAACTAGGACCGGACGGAACTTCTGGCTCTTTGGGCCCGCGACAAACAATCTCGATGTGTTCTGGCATTCCGCGCCGGTGGTCGCTTGAGATGCAACTGCCTCACTCTCGGCATATGCCCGGTAGCGTCCGTCAGGTGATATGAGCACGGAAGTGCGCGATCTATTGGACCCGATCAACCTACCGGTTGATTCGTCATAACAACTAGCAGCAGCTCTCATCGGTCGATCTCTGTTGGTTGACTTGTGTTCGACCTGTGCGGACACACAGAGATGCCAAGCAAACGCGGCAATTGCAATCGGGAGAATCCCATGGATGGAGGCGGATCTAATCATGCGACGAGGCGATCTTCACGGGTGTCCAATGAGCGTGGCAGGATCGGCGTCCTTCTTCGGCCGGAATTTCTGCGTTCTACCGCCGTAGGTCTCGGCTCCGTATAGATTTCCATCCGAATCCACCGAGAACTGGTGAATTCCCCAAAACGCACCGGGGAACGACCCGTAGGTGCCCCAGGAATACAGCAGTTTTCCGTTCAAGTCGTACTTCAGAAACTTGTTCGTCGCGCCGTCGACGACCCAGAGATGCTGGTCGGCGGCCATCATAATATGGAACGGCATACGAATATGATCCCATTCGCTGAGATACTTCCCGTTCTCGTCGAAAATCTGGATGCGGCTGTTCGATCGGTCCGCGACGTACACCCGGCGATTCGCATCGATATCGATGGCGTGAGGCAAGTTGAACTCGCCGGGGCCGGATCCCTTCTTGCCCCACGTCATCAGGTACTTTCCGCTCTTATCGAACTTGACGACGCGCGTGTTGATGTAACCGTCGCTGATGAAAAACGTACCGTCAGGGAGCCAGGCGATGTCGGTGGGCCGTCCGAAGTGCTTGTCGTCTTCCCCTTGCACGCCCTTCTCGCCGAGCGTCATCACCAACTGCTTTCCGTCGTGTGTGAACTCGAAGACTTGATGCAACATGTCGTCGACGACCCACACGTGCTTTCCCGGATCGTACGGGCTGATTTTGATGTGGTGAGGTCCGCGGCCGCCGGCAAACAGATGGTCCCATTGCGTCCACGACTCAATCAGCTTGCCATCGCCGTCAACGATGAGGATGCAGTTCTCAAGGCGCGGCTTGCCCTGGGTTGCAGGCGTCCCAAACGCGCCGTAACCTCCGGTGTAGCCTGCCGGCGCTTTCTCGGGGATGGGAAGCTCGCCGCGCTGAAGAATGTAAATCCTGTTGGGAGACTCGGCGAAAACGCCGCCTTGTGACCCCCAGGTCCATCCCGGGTGTCCGAGCGGCTGCGGCCAGCCGACTACAACCTCGTAGGGACCGGTTTCGTTCTCACCGCCCTTCTCCTGGGCAAAGGCGGCACCCAACAAAGCGCCGCCGAGCAAAATCAGAATGCCTACAGCATTGCTAACGCGCAGACGGTGACTCATTTGGGATTCACTACTTTCTCGGGGTCGACCCGCACCACAATGTACGTTAAGGATTCCTGAATCTCGGTAAACCAGTGATTCACCCCCGCAGGAATGATCACCACGTCTCCCGGGGAAATCCGCCGTGTTTCGCCGCCCTCAACGGAGGTGCCAAAGACGCTGGGACCATTGAGCTGCGAAACTTGGGGTGCGTTGGCGGCTCTCGGCTTTGCCCCGATCAGCTTGCCTCCCGTCACCAGCGTGCCGGAACCCGCAATCACGTGATAAACCTCCGTCACCTTGTCGTGCTCGACGGGGCCGCCTTGGATTGACGATTTGGGCCGGCTAACGACGGAAACACCTACGTTGTAACCGAGACCTCCCAAGTCCACCATGCGAATCGCTTGATCGCTGACCGCCGAAGGGGGAGCCTTCTGCAGGGTAGCCTGGACGTCGGCAGCGGACACAAATGTTGCCGAATTGGGTCTTGGTCCTTCCGAGGTAGAAAGGGCCAGGAAGATTGCAAGAACAGCCGGGATTGCTTTTAGCATGACTCCTTCTTTCCGGAACTGTGGCCGAAATTCAGTGCCTGTGGATCCCGCATTTACCATTTCCCATGGATGTTTGCGAAACACCATACGCAAACCGCCCCAACACGTCAACTTCAGATCAAGCCGGCGCCGTTAGATTGCAAGTGTGGTCGCTTCCCGCCTCGGAAGTAGAAAATTGAGCACATTCTGCCCCTTTAGTACTAGGGGTCTATCGTTATACGTGCTTCTACCTGCCATGCTATTGGAGGATGGCTTTTGAGTGTGGTGGGAAGCTGTCTTGGTGGGGAGCGGCGGCGGGAGCGGGTCGATTAGGGTAGAGAGCCGCCATTCCAGCCCCATCGTTCCGGGCTATTTCTCTGAAATTTTTCGACGGGGGACGCGTCCATGAGCTTTCTGACTAGGGCCACGGTAGCGACTTTCTTTGTGTTCGCGCTGGTCTCCGGGGCGCGAGCGCAGGCACCAGTACAAAACTCAACGCAGGCGACGGCACAGCCGCCGGACAATGATTTCTACTCTGTTCGCGGGCCGGCCGCCGCGGGTGACGCGCAAGCGCAATTCGCCCTGGCGAACCACTATTTCTACGGCGTCGGCGTTCCCCAGGACTACAGCCAGGCTCTGCTCTGGTATAGCAAGTCCGCTAACCAGGGCTTCGCTCCTGCACAGAATCTACTGGGCTACATGTATCAACATAAGTTCGGTGTGCCGCGGAATTACAAGCGCGCCCTGGGCTACTATCGTTCCGCGGCGAAGCAGGGCTATGCGCTCGGGGAGTACAATCTGGGCGTCCTGTCCGAGGGTGGTGTTGGCGTAAAGCGTGATTACAAGCAAGCCCTTGATTGGTACCGCAAAGCGGCGGATCAGAATCTCCCTCAGGCGGAAAAGCAAGTCGGCTACTTTTACCAGTGCGGAGACGGGGCGAAGCAGGACTTTGCCCAAGCCCATGCCTGGTATCTCCGCGCCGCGGGCCATGGCAACTCCGACGCCGAAAACCAGTTAGGCTCCATGGCCGAGAATGGATGGGGCCAGCCCCAGAATTACGTCGAGGCTCTTTCTTGGTTTACCAAAGCTTCGGAGCATGGCAGCGACACCGCCAAGGAAAATATCGGCTTTATGTTTCAGCATGGCATGGGCGTACAAACCGATTATGCCAAGGCGATGTATTGGTTCGTCGAAGCTGCGGCGCACGGGGACAGCGACGCCGAAAACCAACTGGGTTGGATGTATCAATTCGGGCAAGGCGTGGAGCCCGACGACGCCAAGGCTGTGACCTGGTACCGCATGTCTGCCGATCAGGGCAATCGGCGCGGCACCGACAATCTCTACGCTTTCGAAGAGGTGCTGGAGGACCGCTGCTCGGGGTGCTGGGAAGCCGCCAACACCACTGTCACCGATACTGCCATCGCGCGGGCGCAGCGCTGGGCGAGAATCCAGGATCTTCAGGCCCGCATTGCCGGATTAGAGGGAGACGCACAAAATGAAGAAGATATTGCCAACGACCTCGAACACATGGGCAAAGGCAAGAACGGCAAGAACGACGCTATCAGCAAGCTTATGAATGCGATCGGCAGCGTCCCCGCTGCCAAGAACCACATGGACGCGGCAAAGTATCGAGAGGAAGCTGCACGCTTGCGCGAAGAACTGGCTCAAATTGAGAGAGAGAACCGATCCTCCGCCAGCGTCTCCGCTCCCTAACGTCTTCCAAGCTCGGATCGTGTCGCGACAAAGCAGCAAGCACTTGACCTTCTCCAGTCTGCGCGTGATTCTTCAACTATGCCCGCGCGTCCTACATTGAAGAAACGAAATTACATGCCTGATGCCCGAGGCACGCTGGCAGGTCTTCGCGTGCTCGATTTATCCCGGCTGTTTGCCGGCAATTTGCTCACGCAGATCCTCGGTGACTTCGGCGCAGAGGTGATCAAGGTCGAGCCGCCAGCAGGAGACACCTTGCGCGCGTGGCAGATCAAGGGCGTGTCCACGCATTGGAAGCTATACGCGCGAAACAAGAAAAGCCTGTGCCTGGAGCTGCGCAAACCACAAGCGCGGGAATTGCTCCTGCGCTTGGTTCCGTCTGCGCAAATATTCATTGAGAGCTTTCGGCCCGGAACACTTGAAAAGATGGAACTGGCGCCCGAACTCCTTCTCGAACGCAATCCGAAACTGGTAATGATTCGCATCTCCGGCTGGGGCCAAACTGGACCGTATCGAAGACGCCCGGGATTCGGTACGCTAATCGAAGCCATGTCGGGATTTGCCTCGATGAACGGCTTTGCCGATCGTGAGCCGGTCTTGCCGCCCATGTATCTCGCCGACGGCGTGGCTGGATTGTATGGAGCCGCAGCGGCTATGATCGGACTGCGCGAGGTCGAACAGAACGGCGGACGCGGTCAGGTAATCGATCTTCCATTGCTAGACCCCCTATTCGCAATTTTAGGCTCCCATGCCGCGAACTACCGGCTGACCGGAAAGCCCACGCCGCGGACGGGAAGTCGATCAAGCAATTCTGCGCCACGCAATGTTTACAAGTGCAAGGATGGCACGTACGTGGCGCTCTCGGCATCCACGGAGAAGATGGCTAAGCGTTTATTCTTTGCCATCGGACGGCCTGACCTCCTGGAAGATTCGCGTTTCCGCACGAACGCAGATCGCGTGACCCATGCCGAGGAGCTTGATGCTCTGGTTGGCGCCTTCATCGTTCAGAGAACTCAAGCCGAAAATGTTGCGTTTTTCGAGACGGCTGAGGTTACCATCGGACCGGTGTACGACATATCTCAAATCCTCGAAGATCCGCACGTGATCGAGCGCGAGCTGTTGTCCGACTACCCGGATTCGGAAATGGGCAACATGCCCATGCATCATCCGGCGGCACGCTTCTTTCGAACGCCGGCATCCATTCGAAAGCCTGCGCCGAGCCTCGGTGAGCATAATCGGGAGCTTCTAAGCGAACTTGGACTGGGCGACGCTGCCTACGAAGAACTCCTAAGACTGGGTGTCGCTGCCGAGGGCGATCCTCAGCCCAAAGCAATCCAGGAATGAAACGTAGCAGCGCGACTGGAACGAACACGACCGCGCACCTCGTGAAGGAAGGGTAGACCCATGATTCGGTCCATGCTCTACGTGCCAGCGAGTTCCCAGCGGTTTATTGCCAAAGCCCACGAGCGAGGGGCCGACGCCATCGTTCTGGACCTTGAAGATTCGGTCGCGCCGAGTGAGAAGGAGCAAGCGCGTGCGGGGCTTGGCGAAGCGGTTCCCGCTGTCTCCCGTAATGGCGCCAAAGTCTTGGTACGAATCAATTCTTCTGAGAATATGATGCTCGCCGACGCAGAGGCAGCCTGCCGTGCCGGGGCATTTGGGCTGTTCGTGTCGAAAGCCAGCCACCCGAAGATACTGGAGCGCCTGGACAGACATCTTCAGGAAATTGAGAATGCGATGCCGCAGCGTCAGAAGACCGTGCTTGTTCCGATGATCGAAGATCCCGGCGCTGTGCTCAATGCGTGCGCGATTGCCGGTGCGACGTCCAGGGTATTCGGCTTGATTACCGGCTCCGAGGATTTGGCTACCGCGATGGGTGCAGAGCCGACGAGCGAAGTGCTGCGCGTCCCAAAGATGCTAGTGCACCTTGCAGCGAAAGCTGCGGGCGTACTATCGTTCGGCTTCGTATTTTCCCAAACTCACTTCCGCGACCTCGCGGGTGTTGCAAGCGCTGCACGGGAAGCTCGCAGCTTTGGATTTGATGGCGCAACCTGCGTGCATCCGAGCGCCATTCCCATCCTCAACGAGACTTTTTCACCATCCGCAGAAGAGATCGCTCGCGCAACTCGCATGGTCGCCGCTTATGAGCAATCGCTGGCGGCTGGAAAAGGAGCCTGTGTATTCGAGGGAAGGATGATCGATGTCCCGATGGTCACGCGCGCCCGGGCGTTGCTCGCAAAGCAAGCTGGCCCAAGACGCTCTTCGTAGCCTTTCTGGCGGCGTCTAATGCAAGGTTCGAGGCACCCCCAATGAAAAGCACCACGCAAGTAAAATGCGATCGCCCGGCCGTCCGGGACAATTTGCCTTGGTTGTCTGGAGTCCGGCTCCTCGCTGATTACCGAATCGGGATCATTCCGTTGCCGGTCTATGTGGTTTTGCTCGCGCTGATGGTGCGTTTTTCCCTCACCGGGCAGATCAACGGTGAGATCAATATGATGATTGCCGCGTTAGCGCTCGGGGGTTTTACCTGCGCGGCGATCGGTGTGCACATTCCTTTTCTGCGAAGCATCGGCGGCGCGGCGCTTCTTACGATTTTTCTTCCGTCGTTTTTGGTAGACGCGCATCTCTTGCCGGCGCTATTTGTCCAGAACGTCACGACTTTCACGAATTCCACAAATTTCATCTATCTGTACATCGCGGCTGTCGTCGTTGGGAGCATCCTGAGCATGGACCGCAAGAGTATGGTACAGAGCTTTATCAAAATATTCGTGCCTCTCGCGGCCGGCTCCGTCGTCGCGATGATCGTCGGTACTACGGTAGGATGGCTTGGCGGGCTCGGTGCGTGGAGGAGTCTGTTTTTTGTCGTCATCCCTGTCATGGCCGGAGGGGTGGGCGAGGGAGCGATCCCGCTCTCGATCGGCTATTCGGAAATCCTCGGTCAGAACCAGGGACAGGTGCTTGCACAACTGTTGCCGCTGGCATTTTTCGGTAATCTGACCGCCATCTTGGTCTCTGGCGCCCTGAACAATATTGGCAAACGCCATCCACACCTAACCGGCAACGGGACGCTGCAGCCCGGCACGGAAAACGAAATCGCCGAGGCGGCGCAACAACGGCCGTCGATCGCTCACTCGAACGTCACGACCATCGACATTGGTACAGTCGCCGCGGCTGGCATGACCGCCATCACGATTTACCTGTTAGGAGTAATGCTGCACTCACTGGTCGGACTGCCTGCGCCGGTTGGAATGCTGATTATCGTGGTGATCCTAAAATTCGTGAATGTCGTACCTGCAGAAATAGAAGAAGGCAGCCGGGTCGTATTCCGGTTCTTTGTGACCGCCGTGACCTATCCGTTGCTTTTTGCCGTTGCTGTGGCGCTGACCCCATGGCGCGAATTGGTCTCAGCGTTTCATCCTGCAAATCTGGTCACCGTCATCGCCACAGTCGCGTCCCTGAGCGCGACAGGTTACTTTGTAGGCCGCTGGTTGAAAATGTATCCGGTAGACACCGCTATCGTGAACGCCACGCACAGCGGTCTTGGCGGCACGGGTGATGTGATGATCCTGAGCGCTGCCGAACGCATGGAACTCATGCCGTTCGCACAAGTGGCTACGCGTATCGGTGGCGCGATCACGGTCACCCTGGCACTGATTGCCCTTTCGCGGTTTAGACCGTTTTAACGGACATGCGAATTGCAAGCGCTCAGGGTTGCACGCATCGGAGACTGGCCCACTAACCATCCCTCAGCATTTCTTGACCCTGTGCGCGAGGGTCGACTACACTAACAAATTCAAGACCAGCCTGGAACGCGGCCTGTCAGGCGCGCCACGGTTGCAGACAACGACGTTCGCTTCGCGATTGCAGCAAACCCGGATCGCTCTGCGGCCGCGCATTAAAAGGGGGATTGTTTTGCCAAAGCGCACATTTCAACCGCGCCGGAGGCGCCGCGCAAAGACGCACGGCTTCCGTTCACGCATGAAGACGACGGGCGGCCGCAAGGTCCTGGCGGCGCGCCGCAAGAAGGGACGCCATCGCCTCACGCCCGACTGAGCCGGGACGCCTGGAATTCCCGCGCGACGCGCGGCTGGTGCGGCGCGGCGAGTTCGACGCCGTGTACCGCACCGGAAAGCGCCGGTCGGGTTCCCACTTCACGATCTTTCTTCGCGCTAACCAAACGCCGCAAAGCCGTTTCGGCTTCAGCATCAAAAAAGCGCTCGGCGGCGCGGTGGCGCGCAATCGTATCCGGCGGCGCATCCGCGAGATCGTGCGCTGCCATCGTCTGGAGATACCCGCAGGATGGGACATCGTCATACACCCGAAGAATGTCGCGGTGCGCGCACCGTTCGCGACGCTGACAGCGGAACTGCTGCGCCTGTTGCAGAGCGCGTGACGCCGGAGGTGTTGAACGGCGTCGGCGTGCGAACGGCGCTGCTGGCGCTGCGCGTTTACAAGGTGTATCTGTCGGTCTTGTTTGCCGGCAGTTGCCGGTTCGAGCCAACCTGTTCGCAATATGCCTATGAAGCGATCGAGCGATTTGGGGTGGCGCGAGGCGTGTGGCTCGGAATGAAGCGCCTGCTGCGCTGCCATCCGCTATCGCGGCGATTTGGGTACGATCCAGTGCCGGAGAAATGGGAAGAGATGCCTTCGAAAACAATTGCGGCGGCTAACGAGGTCCATCTGTGAGCGAGCCGCAAGAGAAGAAACCGCTTTCGCAGGAGCTGCGCATATTGTTTGCGTCGCTCCTGTCCATGGGAGTGATTTTGCTGTGGGCGCGGTTCTTCGGGCCGAAGCCTCCCCTCAATCCCCCGCAAACGAACAGACCGCCGCTGAGCGCGCCAGTTCAAACGGGCGGCGCTCCGGCGAGCGCTCCAGCAGGGGCTAAGCCTGCGGCGCCCAATGTTCCCGCCACCTCCGTAAACGTGCCGCCGAGGGCAGACTCTCAAGAGCGGACGATTGTCGTCGAAAATAACCTCTACCGAGTCGAATTTTCGAATCGCGGGGCGGTGGTGAAGAGTTGGCAGCTCAAGCAATACAAGGACGACGCGAAACCCCCGCGAATGCTGGATTTGGTGCACCCGGATGCGGCGCAACAAACGGGCGGCTGGCCGTTTTCGCTGGTGCTGGACGACGACCAACTCCAATCGGCCGCGAATTCGGGGTTGTATCAGGTTTCCGCTAGCGGCGACGTTCTGCAGGCGCCTGCGGACGCGGAATTCACATGGGGCGACGGCCATCTGGAAATCACCAAGCACTTCCGCTTCGACCATTCGTATGTGGTGCGGGTAGAAACGACGGCGAAGCTGAACGGCGCGCCCATTCTGGCCGGGCTGGCGTGGCGCGGAGGCTTCGGGGATTTGACGGTCGTGAATCCCGCCCCGGTCGAAACGGTCTCGACGTACTCCAGCGAAGGCGGCAAGCTGACCGATTTAACCCACAAGAAGCTCGAAGGGCCTGAAAAATGGGGCCGCGGCGTGTGGCAGGGCGGGAAGGACTACACCGGTATCGAGGACCGGTACTTCACGGCGGCGTTTTTGCCGGCAAATGGGGTGGCTCCCGGGACTCTGGAGACGCGCTATTGGAAAGTGTTTCGCACGATCCAGGCGGATGGAAAAGAAACACAGGAGCCCGTCCCTGAAATAGCGACGGCGACAGCAAGTACAGCGCAGCCCGAGGCTCTGCGTGTCTACGTAGGACCAAAAGACTACGACGAGCTGAAGAAGATGAACCCGCCTTTGCACGCGCTGGTGAATTTTGGATGGTTTGAGTTCATCGCGGACCCGCTGTTCCATGCGCTGAAGTGGCTGCACAAATACATCCCGAACTGGGGCTGGGCGATTATTCTTCTCACGCTCGTCGTCAACACGCTCCTTTTCCCGCTGCGCATCTCGAGCTACAAGACGACGCTGAAGATGCAGCGCGTGGCGCCGGAAATCAAGGCGATCCAGGAAAAATACAAGAAGTATTCGATGCGGGACCCGCGCAAGGCCGAAATGAACAAGGAAGTGATGGCCATCTACCAGCGCGAAGGCATCAACCCCGTGGGCGGATGCTTTCAGATGTTTTTGCAGATGCCAATCTGGTTTGGGTTGAATTCAGCGTTACGCGGCGCCATCGAGTTGCGCCATGCGCCGTGGTTATGGGTCACGGACCTCGCGTCGAAAGATCCCTTTTATATTTTGCCGGTGGTCGTGGGCGTTTCGATGTACCTCGTTTCGAAAATGACACCGATGACCGCGACAGACCCGCAGCAACAGACGATGATGAAGATGATGCCCATTTCCATGGCCGTGATGTTCGTGATTTTCCCGTTTTCGAGCGGCCTCGCGTTGTATATTCTCACCAGCAGCGTCGTGGGTATCGGGCAGCAGTGGTACCTGAACCGGACGCACCCGCTGCCCGCCCCGGCCAAGCCGGTGCGCGGCAAGAAGTCTTAGAAAAACTGGCTTGCACGGACGGCCACGAGGAGATTTGTTCCACGGCAAATGGCGCAGGATCTCATTCGAGACAATCAGCTCAATCGGAAAGCCACCGCCGATGCACTGCGGCGCTTTCTAGAAGAGATGATCCGCACTTCGGGACTTGAGCTGAAAGCGACGGTGCATTTTCTCGCGCCGGAGGCGAACGCCGAGGAAGGCGAAGCGGAAGTAGCTGCGGACGTGGATGGCAAGGACAAGGAAATTCTGCTGGAGCACGGCGCGGAAGTGTTGAAGGCTATCGAGCATCTGGCGCTGCGGGCGTTGCAGCTCGAGCCCGCGTTCCATGAGAAAATTCATATTGATTGCGGCGGTTACCGCGCGGTGCGCTTCGAAGAGCTGCGCATGACGGCGCGCGTGGCCGCCGAGCGTGTGCAAAGTTCACGCCAGTCGTTCCGGCTGAATCCCATGTCGTCGCGCGAGCGCCGTATCGTGCACCTGGCGCTGAAAAGCATGCCGGGAGTGCGTACGGAAAGCGCAGGGTTCGGGGAAAACCGGCAGGTCGTCATCCACCCAGCGGATTCAAAATCACCTCGATAAATCTAGTGTGAAGAGCGTCTATGGCCGCGCCCATCCGTGGGAGAGAATGCTTCCGTCGCCGCTGAAGCGCACGCGATAAGTGAAACCCGAAACACGTCCAGGACGCCGGGAAGCGAACCGCAGGTCGGAAATTTCCACGATGGCCTCGTTGCCTTCTTTCCGGAAACGCGTGACGGGAAAACGCGAAAACCAAAATACCTGCTGCACCTCGGGGAGGCGTTTCGCCGCGTCAATGTAGGAGTTCGGGAGTGCGTCGGGATAGAACCGATAGTCGGGTAGCAGGGCGGAAGCAGGATCCGCCGGGGCAATTGTGGAAAGGGAGGGCTTTTCGGTCAAATCCATGCGCAGCTCGTAGACGCCGCGAGGCGTGCGGATGAGGCCATCCCATTGCCAAAGCGAGGGCGGAAAAGGCAGAGCTCCGAGCGATTGCACGTCAAGGTGCTCCTGCGTAGCAAAATTCGTCACGCGCATGAGAGCCGCGTGGTGATTAACGGCAGCCAGGGCCAAGTAAACGAGCGCGCCGACGAAGCCGGCGAGGTTCCAAGTGCTATGGGGAACGCGCAATCCCAAGCCACGCAGCGCCGGCAGCAGGAAAATCCCGGTGAAGAGCACGATCGCGGCAAATACGACGCTGCCAGAAATCGGCGCGCCAACAATTATTCCAATGGCGGCAATGAGCAGCGGTGCCGGCGCAAACACCAGCCAGATGCCCAAGGCGCGGCGCTTCAGCTTTTCAGGATGCGCATAGACCCACGCAAGCAACTGCGGCACGAGCAGAATCGCCGAAAACGTAAAGTCGACGATGAAGATGATATCCCAGGCCGGGCGCGACCAGTTGAGGGGTGACCAGATCATTGTGCCGAAAGTTGTGGCGAGATCGAGCAGGATGTGGCTCAGGATGCCGACGGCGTAAATCCCCGTCAGTGCGGCGAAACCCGGTGCGTCCCACTGGAACCGGCGAACCAGCAAGCGCGTGAGACCCGCGAGCGCCAATGCAAAGAACGGAAGGCAGACGAGCGAATGCGTGATGCTGCGATGCCAGGTGATGATCAACAGATCATTGCTTGAGAAGAATTCGCGCAGGACGTCGGAATCCGGAAAAATCGCGCCAAGCATCAGCGCCCAGGTGATGACCCGGCGGCGATTCATTTGACCCACGACAACCAGGTCTTCGCCGCGGAAGACGGCTTTGCCGATGAGCGCGCCTGCGATTCCGTGAGTAATCGTGTCCATGGACTTAGTGTACCGGAAGCATTCGAATCGCTGATTCTCAATGAATGGAAATCAGTGGAGACTGCTTCGGGATAACGCGGCCGACGCGACGCGCCGATACGCCATGACGCGTTAGTGCGGCGAGTGCGGCATCAACGGCTTCGGGCGCTATGGAAACGAGCAGTCCGCCGGAGGTTTGCGGGTCGAAAAGAAGATCCTGATATTCGGGAGCAATGGATTCGTCGAAAACAGCGCAATCCCCAATGAAAGCGCGGTTGTTCTTGAGGCCTCCAGAAAGATGGCCCTCGCGAGCGGCCTCCAGAGCGCCGGGAAGATAGGCGAAGGCCGTGTGATCGATCTCGAGCGAAACAGGCTCGATTCCATGAGATGGGTCACCCAGCGCCATCTCTCGCGCGTGGCCCAGAAAGCTAAAGCCCGTTACATCCGTCACGGCGTGGATGAATTTCGCGGACGAAGATTTTTCTTCGAGCTCCTGGAACGCTGAAGCAGCACCGCGATTGAGTGTGGTCATGGCGGCGACGGCGGCGGCGAGAGATTCCGCCGTGGCGCGATCTTTTTTCAGCGCAGTCGTGATAACGCCAGTGCCAAGAGGTTTTGTGAAGAGCAAGGCGTCTTCGGCCCGCGCGCCGACATTTCGCCAAATCCGGTGCGGATCGATCAAACCGGTTACTGCATAACCGAAAAGCATATCTTCATTGCGAATCGAGTGGCCGCCGATGACGCTGCACTTCGCTTCATTCATTTTCACAAGACCACCGCGGATAATCTGTTCGAGAATTTCCGGATCGCTTTTTTCAGGAAAGCCAACAATGGAAAGCGCGGAAACCGGCCGGCCTCCCATGGCGTAGACGTCGCTCAGCGCATTCGCGGCGGCTATTTGACCGAAAACCTGCGGGTCATCCACGATAGGCGTGAAAAAATCCACTGTCTGGACGAGCGCGAGGCCTTCGCCGAGCAGGTAGATTCCTGCGTCGTCATTCGTATCAAAGCCGACCAGCACATTGGGATCTGTTTGGCGGGGAAGTTTGCGCAGGACGGCGTCGAGCGTTGCGGGATTGAGTTTTGCAGCGCATCCCGCAGCCTTTGCCATCACCGTAAGTTTTAAGTGTGCGGCCAAGTAAACACCTCTCTGCCATACATTATACCGATGCTTCCATCAGTGCACTTGTAACACGACGCAACGGGAGTTGCACCCGTTGCAGCTTCGTGTTCTCATCACCGGATGCCTTGGGACTTCTGGCTGATATTTCTCGTGCTTGGGGTGATTTTGCCGTGGCGAGGACGCGCGCGGCTGCGGAAACTTCTGGCGAGCCCAAACGTCGGCACAACGGAGCGGCTTTCGCTCTACGCATCCACGATAGCGTTTCAGTGGACGATGGTGACCGTGGTTGCCTGGCGAGCCTGGGTGCATGGACTCACGGCCGCCGAGCTGGGCCTGGTGATCAATGGAAAGTGGCGGGTGCTCTTGCCAGGCCTTTTGGGCGGCGCGGCTCTGGCTGGACTCCAGTGGCTCAACCTGCGCAGGATGGGGCGACTCCCGGCAGCTTCGCGCGGTTTACTTCAAGCTTTGACGGTGCGTATCTTTCCTCAGTCCGGACTGGAAATACTTCCCTTCTTCGCTCTCGCGTTGACGGCTGGAATTTGCGAAGAGTTTTTATACCGTGGGTTCGCCATGGGCGCGTTGCTTCGGGCAGGTTTGTCCGTTGGCGAAGCAGTGCTTATCTCTTCTTTTTTGTTTGGTTTGGCGCATCTTTACCAGGGATACGGGGGCGCGGCGGGCACGATGTTGCTCGGCGGTTTTTTCGGGATTGCCAGGATCAGCTACCATAGCCTGTTACCGGTCGTTATTTGGCACTCTGCGGTAGACTTGGTGGCAGGTGTAGCTGGCCCACGCTACCTGGGCCAGCCTCTGAAAGTCGACACAAAGCCGCAAAATGCAGCATAGATTATAATATAGTTATTACTATGAGCATAAACCAGCTCCTTCCCCTCTCCGAACAGACCATTCGGAACGCGCTCAAGGAGTTTGACCTGGAAGTCTCTGACGTACAAGTCTCTCAGATTCAACAATATATGAAGGTTTTGCTGGCTTGGAATGAAAAACTGAATCTGACGGCGATTCGCGACCCTTTGGACATCCTGTACCGCCATTTTTGCGAGTCGATGTTTGCGGGAATGACCGTTCCTATTGAAGAGGGTCGGCTCGCCGACGTAGGCTCCGGGGCGGGGTTTCCGGGGCTTCCGCTGAGGATTTTGCGGCCGAATTTGCACGTTTTCTTGATCGAATCGAACGTCAAGAAGGCTACGTTTCTTGCGGAAGTCATTCGCGAACTTGGACTTGCCGATTCACGCGTCTTGGTAAGCCGTTATGAGGAGCTGGGGGAGGAGGTAGCCCCCCTGGATTTTGTTTGTTCACGAGCGGTGGGCGATTTTAGGGCATTGCTGGAGTGGGCAGGTTCGAAGGAAGTGGCTGCGCGGCAAGTTGTCCTCTGGATTGGGGCGCGGGATCTGGAAAAGATTAGAATGACTAAGTCTTGGGATTGGCAGGACCCCATCCCGGTGCCACATTCCATGCAACGACTATTGCTCGTTGGGACAAAAAAGGGTTAGAGGTGCCGTGCCGGAACGAGCGCAAGACTATTGTTCCACGTGGAACAATGGGTTTGACCCTACGGAATTCTATACGACTGCGATGTTCCACGTGAATCATCTTGCATCTGTCGTCACGCTTTGTTAGTTTTTGCGAGTTGGGGGATTCTTGGCGCGAATCATCGCGATTGCAAACCAAAAGGGCGGTGTCGGCAAGACGACAACGGCGGTGAATCTAGCCGCATGCCTGGCCGCCGCCGAACAGCCGACACTCTTGGTTGATTGCGATTCCCAGGCTAACGCCACAGCTGCCATAGGATTTATCAAAGACCCCTCTCGAAGAACCCTCTATCACTGGCTGATCCTCGGCGAGCCGTTTGAAAAGATCGTTCAGAAATCGCAAGTCGCAAACCTCGATGTCATTCCAGCTGACAAAAACATGGCAGGAGCAGCCGTTGAACTCGTCATAGCCGAAAACCGTGAATACAGGCTCCAAAATGTGCTCCGGGCCCTCGATGAGCGCTACCGCTACATCATTCTCGATTGTCCCCCTGCACTAGACCTGCTCACGCTAAATGCATTGGTGGCGGCAAACGCGGTTCTTGTGCCGATTCAGTGCGAATATCTGGCCCTCGAAGGCGTTTCGGAGCTTCTGGATACGCTAATGCGAATCCGCCGCACGCTCAACCCGAGCTTGGAGGTCGAAGGCATTCTTTTGACGATGTATGACGAACGCACCACATTGTCGCGACAGGTAGCAACAGATTTACGCAGCTTTTTTGGATCGCAGATTTTTCAAAGCGTCATTCCGCGGAATGTGCGGCTCGCAGAAGCGCCAAGTTTTGGTAAACCTATTATTTTCTATGATATCCACAGCAAAGGGGCGGAGGGCTACACGCAACTCGCCCAGGAGGTTATCGCAAATGCCGAGAAACGCATTGGGACGGGGGCTCGGAGCGCTCATTCGGGAGCCTGAACCGGCAATCCCTTCAACGCCAGCACCGTCTGTGCAGCCAACTGCAGCTCCGAGCGGGGCGGCAGTGGCACCGGCTCGAGAAGTGACCGCTGGTCCGAGCGAGATTGATATTGACCTGATCGAACCCAGTCCGTACCAGCCACGCACGAAGTTTCGCGAAGAAGCGCTCGAGGAGCTTGCGAGGTCGATTCTGACCAGCGGCATTATTCAGCCAATTGTCGTTCGCCCGCTCGGAAGCCACTTCCAATTGATTGCGGGAGAGCGCCGCTGGCGAGCGGCGCAGCGCGCGGGACTGAATAAAGTTTCCGCAATTATTCGTCAAGTGCCGGACAATCTCGCGCTGGAAATGACGCTTGTCGAGAATATCCAGCGGGAAGATTTGAACGCCATGGAGGCAGCCCGCGCATTTGAGCGCTTAATGAGGGAATTTCAGCTTACGCAAGAAATTGTGGCAGAGCGCACCGGAAAAGACCGTGCAACCGTGGCGAACGCCATACGTTTGCTGAAGCTCGAACCCGGCATTCAGGAGTGGATCGAAGAAGGGAAGCTTTCCGCCGGGCATGGCCGGGCCCTGCTTGCGGTCCAAGATCCGCAGCTGCGCATGCGCTATGCGCGGCGCGCGGCGCGCGGAGGCTTGACCGTGCGGCAGGTGGAGCGGCTCGCTGCGTGGCGCGGGCGTGGCGGGGCCAAGGAAACGCCGCAAGGTCACGTTGATGCAAACATTCGAGCGGCGCTCGAGGATCTCCAGCGTCACCTGGGCACTAAAATCCTGTTGAGACAGAAGACCCGCTTTGGCCCTGGGCAGCTCGTCATCGAGTTTTACGACGACGCGCAACTCATGGGAATTTACGACCTGCTGATTAAGTAGCCCAGCAGAGGGTTATTTCTTCATTTCTGACGATACTGCCCATTGGTTCAGGCGTACGATTCGACAACCCACCGCGAATGCTAAGTTGACTTGCGCGGGGGCCAAGATAAAGTGAGAGTGTCTGCCTTTGGGGGAATTCATGGCTTGGAAGTGGCCCAGCTCTGCGAAAAATAGCGCCCATGAAGAATGGACTGGATTCATCGATCAGGGTGTGAGCCTTGAGGGAACGCTGCAACTGACGGGGACGTTCCGCATTGACGGCAACGTCAAGGGCAACATTATTTCCGAGCAAACAGTGATTCTCGGCGAAGGCGCCAGAGTCGAAGGTCAAATCGAAGGAAATCGCGTGGTGATCGCCGGCCGGTTTGATGGTGTGATTTTCGCGAAAGGCCGGGTCGAAATTCAAGTTAAAGGCGTTGTCACCGGAGAGGTCCATGCTCCTTGCATGGTAATTGACCCGGGCGGAATTTTTGACGGGCGATGCCACATGCTGGCGTCTTCGGACGCTACAAGCGGGGTGACCATTCCTATCCGAGCAGTTGGCCAGGCCGGATAGTTCGTCGCTTGCTTCTTCGAACCCAACTCTCGCGACGGGCTTCTGGTTGGAAATGTTCTACGGGCTCCGCTGATAATTCTGCGCGCCTCCCCCTGCTGCGTTGTGACCTGCATGTAACGGCCTAGTCAGTAGTGTCACGGGCAATTCCAAGTCTCGCTTGAGGCGGAGTTCTATGTGTACTAATAAGTACATGTACGCTGAATGGTATACGGGCTACTTGGCGATTTCAAAGCGTCCAATTGAGCCCGCAAGGCGATTCTAAAGAAGCACGGAACTAGCGACAATGTGGGTCAGATAGCTCGCCTAGGAAGGCTCTAGCATCGTCCGAGGGGGTACCCGGTAATGCGGCTACCTGGCCGGAACCACCGAACTGACAAGCGCTCTCCGCGCGTCTTCGATTCCCTTTTGAATATTGGCATCCCAATCGAGGTGGGGCACGGAAGAAGCGGCGGCAGCCTGGTAAAATAACAGCGCCCGATGAGGGTCATTCAGGCATTTCAAGCAGAGGCGTCCTGCGGCCATCTGTGCGAGTAATGACTGTTTCGTAGCAGGGTAAGCCGAGGCCAGCGCCTCATATTCGATCACACCCCGCTCCAGTTCCCGCTGGTCCTCTAATTGGCGGCAGAGATCGAGCCAGGTGGGCGCTGGTAGGTGCGATCCACCTGAATTTCTGCACTCTTCATAACTCTGCAAAGCATCCTGCGTTTCCTTCCTCTTCAACTGCAAAGCGCAAAGTTTCTCGAGAGCCACGCGGTGAGCATCCAAATCGTTTTTCCGCCAATAAATTTGCTGGAGCATGCGATGCGCATCGATGGAATCGGGGTCCTCCACCACGAGCCTATTCAAGCTATCTACCGCCGCGTCTAACTGGCCTTTTTCCAATTGTTCGTTGGCTTCCGCAAGAAGAGGGTGGCTGACCCAGGCGATCTTTTCCTGAATACCTTTTTCCGCAACCTGCTCAAGTCCGGACTTGCGGATTCCGTAGCCGACTGCAGCCCCAAATACAAAACCTCCCACGTGGGCCCAGTGAGCAACGCCGCTGGCCTGGCCAAAGAGGGCGCCATAAAATATTTCGGTTAGGAGCCAGAGCGGCAGCAGCCAATACGCCGCAGCTCGGAACCGGTACACGCGAAGAAGGCCCAAGAGCCAGACCATCTCAATCTTCATTGTGGGAAAGCGCGTTAGAAATGCTCCCATGAGCGCGGCGACGGCACCTGAGGCTCCAATAGTGGCAACCATGCTGCCTGGGTTGGACCAAGCATGCACCTGCAAAGCAACAGCCCCGGCAATCAGGTAGAAAATAGGATAGATGAGGCGCCCCCACGTATCTTCTAAAATGAACCCCGCGAGCCATAGGAACCACATGTTGCCGATCAAATGCAGCCAACCGGCGTGAAGAAAATTAGCGGTTAGGTACGCGCTGGGCTTTGGTTCTCCGGGAAGAAAGGCGTACCGATCACGGAGGGATCCTTTCCTCAATTCAAGGAACTGCTGTGCCAAGGAGTCCATCTCCTCTTGGAGACATGTGGGATCATCATCCAGCCGAATTTTGGCGTCCCAAGCGTCCTCGACCCTCCGGTCGGGATTTTGGATTTGCTTCCAAAGTGCGGGATTTCCTGTCTCAAAAGCCCTCACATATCCCTGAACGTCATTGGGCACTTTCAACTCGGGGTGCATTGCGGCCAGCAGGAGAACGTGAGCTTTCACCTCGCCCTCTTGCTCTCCCTGTTCGTCCATCTTCGAGTGTGTTCCGAAAAAGATGAAGACATTCAGAGCGATCAAGCCGATCGTGATGACGGGCCAGCGTCTCCCTCGCATGTTTTCATGGCGCAGGGGAATGAGCATGACGGCCGACTCCTAGCCGAGCAAATACGCTACAAGTGCTGCGAGGCTTCCTTAAGTTTACGAACTGTTTTTGCCCGAAAGCCAAGAAAAGCCCGGGCGTATCTCTAATCAATATTAATGACTTTGAGACATCGGTTAGAGGATGCTGCGGCCTCAGGAGAATGGCCCCGAAAGCTGAGGGTGGCAGCGGAAACAAAGGCGTGTTGACACCTTCCGACCGGCCGACTATCGTTCGAAAAGATTCCCGCGAGGCAGAGTCGATGAAAATTTTGGTGATTGGTGGCGGGGGACGCGAACACGCGCTGGTCTGGAAGCTGAAACAAAGTGCACGCGTGGAGAAGATTTGGTGCGGTCCGGGGAACGGCGGGATCGCTGCGGAGGCGGAGTGCGTGGCGATAGATCCAGGGGACGTGGGGGCGCTAGTGGCGCTCGCGGAAAAGAGTGGGCTGGACTTGACCATTGTCGGACCGGAGCTGCCTCTAGTAAACGGCGTGGTTGATGCATTTGTGCAAAGAAAATGGCCGATTGTCGGCCCTTCTCAGCAGGCGGCGCAACTCGAGGGCAGCAAGATTTTCTCGAAAGAGTTCCTGCAGCGCCACAATATTCCGACCGCTGAAATGTATGGGGCCTATGACTCGCCGGGCGACGCCTACGGCGCATTATGCGCGGTGGATTGGCCTGTGGTGATCAAAGCCGACGGCTTGTGCGCAGGCAAAGGCGTCTTTCTGGCGCCAAACCCCGATGCGGCGACGGATTTTATCGAACGCTTGATGGAAAAAAACGAACTCGGGATGGGCGGAAGGCGGGTCCTGCTCGAAGAGACGCTCGAAGGTGACGAACTGTCTTTTATTATCGCGACGGATGGTGAGCGTTACGCGCCGCTTGCGCCCACACGCGACCACAAACGCATCTTTGATGGCAACAAAGGGCCGAACACGGGAGGCATGGGCGCATATTCCACAGATGATCTGCTGCCGAGCAACCTGCGTGAAACCATTGTGGCAAAGATTGTCGAACCAACCCTCGAAGGGCTTCGAGAGGATGGCATTCGGTATCGGGGCTTTTTGTATATCGGCCTGATGCTGACGAAAACTGGACCGACGGTCCTCGAGTTTAACTGCAGACTGGGCGACCCCGAAGCCCAGGCAATTCTGGCACGAGCCGATTTTGACCTGGCGGAGGTGTTGACAGATTTGGCCAAAGGCCAGTTGAATCCGGCGAAGTTACGATGGAAAGCAGGCGCAAGTGTGTGCGTAGTGTTGGCGTCGGGTGGGTACCCTGGCAAGTTTGAGGCAGGGAAGCGCATCGAAGGACTAACCGATGCGGAGAAGATTGCCGGTGTGAAGGTTTTGCATGCGGGAACGAAGCGCGAAGGCGAGTCTATTGTTACGGGCGGCGGGCGGGTTCTGGGCGTGACAGCAATTGGGGCTACCCTCGATGCTGCCCTCCATGTGGCTTACCAAGCCGTCGGGAAGATCCGATTCGATGGCATGCACTCTCGCAAAGACATTGGAGTTCCTGCGGGGCGTGTGCAAACAGCGGGAGATTAAGCAACATGGCGCGCGTAATGCATTTGTTTCGGGCTCCGAAGCGGCGTTTGCCCATGGAAGAGTTGGCGGAAGTCCAGGCCATTTCAGACACAGGATTCGAGGGATGCGCACATGCGCGGCCAGGCGGACAGCGGCAAGTGCTCCTGGTAGACCGGGAAACTCTTGAGGCTATGGACTTGGCACCGGGCATCCTCCGCGAAAACATCACCACCGATGGCATAAACGTGAATGGCCTCGCGCCGGGCCAAAAACTCCGGGTAGGCGAGGCGCGACTTGAAGTGAGTGCGGCCTGCGGACCGTGCGACTTGATGGAGAAAATCCGACCGGGCCTTCGGAGAGAATTGTACGGGCGGCGCGGGGTGCTGTGCCGCGTGGTCGAGGGCGGAATCATCCGCCGCGGCGATACGATCGAAAAATTCAGCTAAAACGTCAAGGCTGCGGTTTGCGAATCAGCGAGGGGGCTTCGGGCGGCCGATTCTTGTCGTCCTTCTTCGCCTTCTGGACGGGTTCTTCTGGCGGCACGACCCATTCGAAGCCGTGCTGTTCCTCCATGGTGGCCATTACAAAGCGTACATTCGGCGCGATCACAGGCAAAGCCGCGCGAATAAAATCAGTGGCATCCGTGGGAACTGCTTTGTGAGCCTGCCCTTTTTCTATGAATTCCAAATTTTTCGCAAAGCGGGGTTCGGCGGCAACCAACCGCGCAATGCGTGGATCATTGCCCTGGATGAGCTCGAGCAGCGTGGGTCCTTTTGCGTTAGACGGAAAACAAGTTTCGACCAGCGTGCGCGGGGCGTGTTTTTCGGGCGGATAGAGCTGCGTAAAGCGCGGACGCAGGACTCGCGTTTGCCAATACTCCCGGCGCGTGGAAACCTGTTCCTGTTCGATGCGGTATTCGACTGCCCACACTTCCGGTCCGTAGTTTTGGGGTGCAAAACCGATGATGATGAGCTGGAACAAAGGCTCGCCAGGAACGATTTCGATTTTGTGATGAAGCTGGGCGACCAGCGGGCGGAGCTTTTCGAGAAACGCGACGCCAATCGTTTCGAGATCCGGCTCGACTTCACCATAGGCTTGAAACTTCGGATCAGTCGCGGAAATGTGCTGGATATTTTGATCCAGGCGAATCGGTTTGGGATCGGCGGGGAGTTGCCATTCGGACGCGCCGAGAAGTACGCCGACGTGCCCGGAATCGAGCTCCACGACGCGGGGTGGGACGGAATTTGCCTCGACCGGCTGATCGAGTGCGGCGAAAACGATCAAGTCTCTCGCCACATGAACGATGACGCGGCCTCCTGCGAGGTTGGCGACAATTTCCTCCTCGCGAGGGGCGTCTTGCGCCACGAGTTTGGGGCTCAAGCAAGCCGCGAGGAACGCGACCGCCACGAGAACGCGGAACGATCGACCGGCTGGTGGAGTGAAGCGGTTCATCGCTGGAAGCCAGGGTAGCCGCGGCGTGGCGCAGCTTGCTCTCAATTTCTAGTTTACTCCAGCCGCGGCAGACTTTGCTTCCGCGAGAAGATTGTCGAGCAAGGCGCGATCGAATTAGAAGGGCAGACCTTCGCAACGCAAGCGAGCTTTCGGCTTGCGGAGCATTCATGCAGCTTCCCGGCAGCCCTCCACTTCCAGTAAACTAAGCATTCGAACCTGAACAGGTGGACGATCGATGGGATTGCGGAAAGCGAAAGGTCTTCGTCACAACGGCAAGCGGCTGACGGAAATCCTTGACGCGCACCAACTGTTCTTCCGCGGGAAGGAAGGCGGCACCCGCGCGGATCTGACCGGCGCGGACTTGTCCAATGCCGACTTGGGCGGCGTCAATCTTAGCGGGGCAATTCTCCGAAATGCCAACCTCGAAGGCACAGACTTGCGCCGTGCCAAGTTGCCAGGCGCGGATTTGTCCGGGGCGAATCTTCGGCGGGCCGACCTGCGCAGTACGGACATGACCGAAGCGATTCTGCCCGGGGCGGATTTGACCGAAGCGCAGGCCAGCGGCGTAGAATTTTTCCGCTGCGACCTCTCGAATGTAAATTTCACGCGCGCGTCGCTGCGCAACGTCAATCTGCGCGGCACCAACGTGCGCGGCGCGAAATTCACAAAAGCCGATATGGGCGTGGCCATCCTGCGGGAAACGGACCTGACCGGCGCGGATCTCTCCGACGTAGATCTTTCCACCACTTTGCTCCCAAAGGGTTTTTCCCGGGAAAAGGCGCAGAAGAAGGGCGCCTGATTTCTGAGGAAGCGGCACTTTCCGGGGCGCTTGCCGATGGAATTCAGCGTTTCCGCGTGGTAGCCTCTCGCTGAAGCTGCCTTTCGCGGTTCTTGTGGCCACACCTACGGCACAACTCGACCACACCGCCGCGCGCGAACGCGTGTTGGAGATCGTGCGCGACCTGCTCGAAGAACTCGGCAGCCAGGGGGCGCTGCCGCTGCTCAATCCCGCGTCGCACCTCGACCGCGACCTGGGACTCGGGAGCCTGGAACGCGTGGAATTGCTCGCGCGGCTGGAAACTGCGTTTGGGGTGCGGCTGCCGGACAGCGCGGCAGCGGAAGCCAACACGCCGGAAAACCTTACCCAGGCGATTCTGGGCGCGCCGGTAACGGGCACAAGGGAAGACGAAGTTTCTTCCGCCCTGCGCGCATCCGCTGCGGCGCAAACGTTGCCTCGCGAGGGTCAGCACGCTGGAGTATTCGCCGCGGAAACCCTCGTTGATGTGCTGCGCTATCGGGCAGCGCACGACGCGGAACGCGCGCATCTGCTCATCACCGAAGATACCCAAGAAGGCGAGCGGAGCCTTACGGTCACTTTTGGCGAGCTGTATGCCGCGGCACAACGCTGCGCGGCCGAGCTTGCGCGTCGCGGAGTGCCTGCCGGTGGGCGCGTGGCTTTGATGCTGCCAACTTCTCGCGCGTTTTTCGTGTCGTACGCGGGAATTCTCCTGGCCGGTGCGATCCCCGTGCCAATTTATCCGCCATTCCGCGCGGACCGCATCGAAGAGTACGCCTCCCGCCAGTCTGCGATCCTGAACAACGCGGAAGTGTGCATGCTGCTGACGTTCCGCCGCGCGGAGGCCGTCGCGAAATTATTGAAACCTCGTGTGCGCTCGCTAGCCTCCGTCGCCGATGCGGAGAAATTGATCGAGGCCGCGGACAAAGCGACGCCGCCGTCTCCGGGTGTGAAGCCGGCGCATCTCACCGGCAGCCGTGCGCGCAAGTCCAGCGATATCGCGCTGCTGCAATACACGTCCGGCTCAACCGGTGATCCGAAGGGCGTGGTGCTGACCCACGCAAACCTGCTTGCCAATATGCGCGCGATCGGAGAGGTAGTACAGCTTGGGCCGGGAGACGTCGGCATCAGCTGGCTTCCGCTGTATCACGACATGGGCCTCATTGGCGCGTGGCTCACCCTGCTGCACTACGGCGTGCCACTCGCGGTGATGTCACCTCTCGCGTTTCTCACCCGGCCGGAGCGCTGGCTTCTGGCTTTCCACAAACACCGCGGAACGATCGCCGCCGCGCCGAACTTTGCCTACGAGCTCTGCGTTCGAAAAATCGCTGACAAGGACATTGAAGGCGTGGACCTGAGTTCCTGGCGCGCGGCGTTGAACGGCGCGGAACCCGTCAGTCCGGATACGCTCGAACGCTTCGCGGGACGATTTGCGAAGTACGGTTTCCGGCGGGAAGCACAGCTTCCGGTGTACGGACTTGCGGAGGCTTCGCTCGCCGTCACGGTGCCGCCAATGAATCGCGGGCCACTAATCGACCGCGTGGACCGCGAAATGTTCACCGCGGAGGGGCGCGCGATGCCTGCGCCTGCAGATGACGCGACGGCGATCGCGTTTGTCTCATCAGGCAAACCAATCCCGGGCCACGAAGTGCGTATTGTCAATAATGCCGGGGAAGAAGTGCCGGAGCGCACGGAAGGATTCCTGTGGTTCCGGGGGCCATCCTCAACGAGCGGGTATTACCGGAATGAAGCGGCCACTCAAGAGCTTTTTCCGCAACGCGCGGAAAGGAAAGAAACTGGCGACGCCTGGGTGAATTCCGGCGATCGCGCGTACCGTGCTGACGGCGAGATCTACGTCACCGGACGCGTGAAGGACATCATCATCAAGGGCGGGCGGAATCTCTATCCTCATGAAGTGGAAGAACTCGCGGCGCGAGTCGAGGGCATCCGAAAAGGCTGCATTGTGGCATTCGGCTTGAAGGATGAGGCGAGCGGCACGGAAAAGCTTGTGGTAGCTGCGGAATCGCGGGAAAGGGATGCAACAAAACGCGCGGCAATCGCGGCTGCGGTCACCGAACAAGTTTCCCGGGGGCTAGGGCTGCCTCCCGACCGCGTGGAAATTATTCCGCCGGGTAGCATTCCTAAAACGTCGAGCGGCAAGTTGCGCCGGGAAGAGACCAAGCAACTCTATCTTGCGGGCACGCTATCGGCTGCGATCCGGCCCGCCTGGATGCAAATTGCGCGACTTGGCGCGGCCAGCGCGTGGCGCACCAGCGGCCAAAAGATTATTTCCGTCATGCGCCGCGGCTTCGAGATTTTGAGCGGCGTTTATTTTGCCGCGGTGTTCTCCGTCTGGATTGTGCCGACTTGGCTGCTCGTGCAGCTCATCAAAGACAAGAAGGCGGCGGGCCGGTTCACCTCCGCCGCGCTGAAAATTTTGTTCGTGCTGACGGGCTGCCGGGTGCGGGTGGTCGGCAAGGAATATATGCAGACGCCAGGCGCGAAAATCTACGCGTCGAACCACACCAGCTATTTCGACGTGTTGCCTTTGATGCTGGGGCTGGGAGTGCCGTACCGCTTCGTTGCGAAGATGGAGGTCACGCGCATGCCTTTCATCGGCACATTCCTGGATCGCATGGGGCATCTGCGATTCGACCGCACGGACGCCGGCTCAAGGCTGCGCCAGGCGGAAGAGATGGAAGAATTACTGCGCCAGGGAGAATCTGTATTCGTGTTTCCCGAAGGTACATTTACGGAAGAAGACGGCATTCGTCCGTTCCAGCTTGGAGCGTTCAAGGCGGCGGTCGCGACCGGCGCTCCGATCATTCCGGTTTCGCTTGCGGGAACACGGCGATTTCTCCGCGATGGCACTTATCTGCCGCGCCCCTCCAGTGTGACGCTGACGCTGTCGCCGCCGATTCTGCCGAAGAGTGCGGGCGCCAAACCCGATGGCAGCGAATCGTCCGATTGGCATGAATTGATTCGCCTGCGAGATGCAACTCGCGAAGCGATCGCGCGTCACGCCGGTGAGCCGCTGCTCTAACCAAACTACGGCACAGGATTCCTTTCAGCGATTGACGTTGTAGATGACGGTGATGAATGTGTCGATCTCGACGGCATGCTCATCCAGAATTGTCGGCTTGTAACGCCACTGCTGAACTGCTTGCAGCGCCGATTGGATGAAAAGCGGGTCGCCACTGACGACCTGAAGAGACTGAATCGTTCCGTCCGTCGCGATGATGGCGCGCAATTCCACGCGGCCGCTGCGGCCCGTCTGTTTCGCCAGCGGAGGATAGACCGGCTCGACGCGGTGAATCAGCATGGCCGGATCGATGTGCGTTACTTGCAAACGCTTCCGCGGCGCCGGCGATTCGCCCCCGGTTTGTTGCGGGGGCGGGCCTTCCGAACCAGGAAGCTTGAGGCAGCCGGAACAATATCCTCTAGAGTCGGTGGAATTGATCCCTTCCGCAAAATCCACATCCTGGGGCGTTTCACCCGAGATTGGCCTTTGCGTCGGGCTGTGATAGATGGGACACGTCAGGCAAAGAGTGAAATTGCTGGAAGGCCGGCGTGCAGTCGTCGAAGAATTTCGATGCGCAGGGCTGCTGTTGTGAAGATATAGCGGAAGAGGAATGAAATCTCCGGCAAGAACGAGGCGCTCGGTTTTTCCAAATAGCGGCACGAGGAGTACCGCTGCGACAGCGGCGCTCTGCAGCGCGATCGAAATCGCCAGAGCACGCCGGCGAATGCGGCGTTCGCTTTTACGCTGTTCCGAATCGCCTTCTACGAGACATCCGCGAAAAGTACCAAGGGTTTCTTCGGAATTGTTTTGCTGCTCGAAAGTCATCACACACCTCCACACGGAATTACTGCGAGGGGGGAACGAGAAATTTTTGCGGCGCCGGCTTCCTGTGGGTTGTTCTACGGTTCCAGGATACCGACGCCGCGCTCGCAGGGATGTGAGGTGCGCCTGTCCTCCTACCCTTGGACACCGCCGCGCACGGCAAGTTCCCCGCCCGCTGGGGGCTCTTGCCGGCATCGTTATCCCGAAAAGATTTGTAACTGAATGATTTTAATAGGCTTACTTGACCTGTATCGAACCTTCGTGCCATCGCATCTTATGTTTTGTGGACGTGGAACTGAGGAGGTCAAACCCGATGGACAGGCGCAATGTGGAAGTTGTTGGAGTGCGCCGCACGGGCTGGGCTGCGTTGGACCGCGATCCGCAGCAGGACATGGTTGAATTCGATTGTCCGCACTGCGGAGAGCCGGGCCAGAAGAAAGCCCGGCGCGAGCGTGCGCTCTATCATTTTACGGATGGCTTTTTGCAGGATTTGCAGGGCGAAGTTACGCAATGCCGTGCGTGCAGCAAATCCTTTCGCGTTGTTCCTATCGTTATGTTGCACGATCAGGACGAAAAGCGGCGTTTCGAAGCGGTCTTTTCCGAAGAGCTTTCCGCAACAAAGAACTGATTTTCAACAAAAAATAAGAGCGGGGCGTAGCCTGCCGTAGCGGGCCGCGCCCCGTTCTCGTTTTCCGAGAGCTGCTGCCTGCTAAGGCTCAGTCGCGATCCCGATCTCGGTCGTAGCGATGCTGATCGTAATCGCGGCGCTCCCGCCGCTCATGTTCCCGCCAGCGACGCTCCTGCTCTTCGCGCAGTTCGTGGCGCCAGTGTTCGGCCTGGCGGCTGTAGTAGCCGTGGTGCTCGATCGCCTCGTGCAGATTCCACTCCGCCCGCTCGACCCGTCGATCAGCGTCTCGCCCATCGTTTGCCTTGGCGGCGGGCGCTCCGGCAAACAACAAGAACCCGCCAAGCGCCGCTGTTGCCAGCGTGGCTTTACCTAGTAGCATTGCACTGTTCTTGACAAGTATGTTCATGGCACCCTCCCTGCTTCGCCCGCCCGGCTGGGGGTGGAGTGGGTCATGTTCATCAAACCCGGATCTCCGGGAAATTTCTCACCGGGTCGCAGGCGCAATCCAGGCTATTGAAAATAATGCAGTTGCGGCGCTGGCTGGAATAAAGTTCTTCAGTAAGCCTGCAGGAAGGGATCAACGTCCATGTGGTATTTTTCGAGGCCGGAGCGGATGAGATCGAAGGCTTCATCCACGTTGTCCGCAAATTGCAGCAATTTGTGCTCTTCATCATCGATCATGCCCCAGCGAACCATCGCGCGGAAGTTCAGAACTTCGTCCCAATACTTCCTGCCGTAAATGAGGATGATGTTGTGCTTGGGGAGCTTGCCTGTCTGCAGCAACGTCATCATCTCCCAGAGTTCGTCCATGGTGCCGAATCCGCCCGGAAATACAATCAACGCCTTGGCAATCTGCGCGAACCACAGTTTGCGCATGAAAAAATAATGGAAATTGAAGCTGAGTTCCGGGCTGATATAGGCGTTGGCGAACTGCTCGTGCGGCAACTCAATGGAAAGGCCGATAGACTTGCCGCCGGCCTCGCTGGCGCCGCGATTGGCGGCTTCCATGATGCCCGGTCCGCCTCCGGAGCACACTACAAAGCGGCGCGGCCTGGGCCCGAGGGTCGACGCCCAGGAAGTAATCTTGTGTGAGAGTTGGCGTGCTTCTTCGTAGTAGCGCGACATTTCGAGCGCGCTCTTGGCGCTGCGCAGCGCGGCGCGGTGTTTGATACGCTCGGCGGCGGAAAGTCTGGATGTTTTTCTCTCTTTAAGCCGCGTGAGCCGTACCTGCGCAGTTTCGTGAGAATTAATGCGCGCCGAGCCGAACATCACGATCGTGTCGCCGATGCCCTCCTGCTTGAGCTGGACCAGCGGGTGAAGATATTCAGCGAGGATGCGCAGCGGCCGCGCTGGCGTGCTTTCCAGAAATTTTGGATCCTCGTGAGGCGCCTTTGGCGCGTGCTGCGGTCTAAGTTTCTTGTGCCCTGCGGACATGGCTCTTCCTCCGGAACGAGCGAACATCCATTGTAGGGAGTGTAATGACACGCGGCAACGCTTGCCGCTGAGTTTGCGTCGAATTGAATACACTCCAACGGCAGGAGCGGAATCTACCTTGGGCTTCTGAGTGAAAATGAACCGGGGAACATAGACTAGGGTCAGTGGAAAAGGAGGCGTAATGAGGCGTGGCGTAAGCGTACTCTGGATGCTCTTCGTCCTGGCACTCGTAGGCATGCCTCTGGGCGCGCAGTCGCCCGAAGGTCCCATCGCGCCACGTCCCGGCGTGCCAGTACAGCAGGCTCCCCCTCAAGCGAGACTTGTCGTACGCGTGTCTCTCGTGAATACTCCGGTGACCGTGCGCGATGCAAAAGGCGATATGGTTGCCAATCTGGAGATGAAGGATTTCCGCATCTCCGACAATGGCATCGAGCAGAAAATTTCCCATTTCGACCTGGGTGGTGACCCGATTTCGCTCGTCGTTTTGCTCGAAACCAGTTCTCGCATTGACGCCATGCTGCCCGAATTGCGTAAGACCGGCATCCTCTTGACACAAACGGTTATGGGGCCAACGGGTGAAGCTGCCATCGTGGGCTTCAGCGACTCGGTCGACAAGCTGCAAGACTTCACCGCGAACGCGGACCAGATCGAAAAAACTGTTTCGCGGCTGCAAACCAGCACGTCAGGGTTAAAGCTCTACGACGCGATGGCCGCCGGATTGGAAATGCTGAGCGGACGGCCGCAGGCCACGCCGGAGCGCCCCGGACACCGGCGCGTGATGTTGATTTTGTCGGAAGCGACCGACGCGGGCAGTGAAACGAAGCTGGGAGCAGTCCTTCGTCAGGCGCAACTATCCAATGTCACCATTTATAGCGTCGGGCTTTCCACGACGCGCGCGGAACTCCAGGCCAAGCCGAAAGACCCAGTGCCGCAAATAACGCCCCCCGGCACATTCGGCTTGCCGCCGCAACCCGGCGTCCCGCAGACACCCGACACGGAAGCGGCGCGCTATGGCTCCGGCAACCTGTTGGCGCTGGCTGTTTGGGCGGTGCAGCACGTGAAAGACAAGATTTCCGATCACGCGCTCGAGGTCGCAGCCACGGCCACGGGCGGCGCTCACCTCGCCACATTCAAGGATCGCTCGATTGAGAAGGCCATTGACGAAATCGGCGGAGAACTGCACGCGCAGTATTCCCTGAGCTACACGCCTACAGGCACTGACGACTATGGCTACCACGAAATCAAAATCCAAGTGATTCCGAGCGGTCTGAAGGTCCGTGCCCGCCCGGGCTATTACGTGGCTCCGCCGGAGAGCTGACGATTCGAAGCGGGCCTTCGCGTGTGCGTCGTTTGATTTTCGTGCTAGCCGATCTGCTTCCAAAAAGTGGCGTCGCGCGAAGCCAGCAGCGCGTCTTTGCGCGCATTCCAACGGAGGAAATGGCGTGTTTGCGTGTGAAGGCGATGATGCTCGCGGCTGGCCCACACTTCGTGCAGGAGAAAAGAACCAGGCAGTTCGGCGCCGCGGTACAAATCATATGTGAGGCAGCCTTGCTCGCGGCGCGTCGGCCCGACAAGGGCGCGCAATTCGGCTTCCAGCAGCAACTCTTGCCCCTCTCTTGCGCGCAGATTGACGATCAGCGTGGCGGCATCTTTAGGCAGTTTTGGATTGGTTTTCGCGCGCGTCTTGTGTGAGCGGCTCTTCCTTCTTGCAGTTTTCTTCGCTCTTCGCTTCGCCATATGGGCCGGGATTGTACTCCAACTCCGAGCCAAAATCGCCTGCGAGCTTCCGGCACCGCTGTGGCAGGTCGAGCTGAGGGCTAGCCTGTGACGAGGTTATTTTTCGGCCAGCTTGCGTCCAGCGTTGAGGCTGTCAAAATTCAGAATCGTATTCAGCACTAGCGAATAGGTGCCGCGCGTCTCGCCCCGGTAGACCGGGTTGATCGAGAACAGCACCACGTGGCCGTTCCCGGTGGGCACGTCCACGACGGCAGGGTGCTGCGCGATTTCATCGCCTCCCTGAACCAGCCCTGAAATGAGCAAATCCTTGTTGTCGGCATAGCGAAAGATGACGCGTGCGCGGTTTGCGGGCGGAATCACGCGAAAGCCATTGATCTTCTGTTCGTCGGAAACCTGCGGGGTCTCCCAGGGTTCCGTTTCGGGTTCCTCGGGTGCCTCCGTACCGGGCCTGCCGACGACGAAATCGGGATCGCTCGATGTTCCCCGGCCGGTGGGGCGCGTATGCGCTTCAGCCCCCAGCCGGCGGCGCCGGCCGCGCCCTCCGGAGATGCTGCTCACCGAAAAGATCGGCCCTTCATCGCAATAAGCAGAGAGTTTTTCATCGTACCCGTAGGCGATGGGGCTCGCGCCATCGACAAGGCGCGTGCGGATTACCGAGCCGACGATCTTCATGTGCTCCGATGTTCCCGTGCTAACGCCGTCGGTGAGGCCGATGCCGATCGCAAAACGCGACGTGTCCATCGCCGTCAGGAGTACGCCGCCTTTCTGCACAAACCTCTGCAGGTGCGCCACGCCGTCCCAGCCGAGCCCGGGACGCATGTCGTCGGTCGAATCATTCTTGCCAACCAGGTTCGGCGTCTCGGGCGTGTTCTTCCACGGAAGTGGATTGCCCCAGGCGGCGGGCAGGCCATTCACAATCGCGGTGGGCGAGGAAGAATATCCGACCGGGGGAAAAAGTATGACGTCGTACTTCGCACTTAAGTCGGCGTTTTTTGCGACGACTTGCGTGCTGATGTAGTCGTAGGGAACGCTTAAATCGTCCAGGGCGAGCCGCCACCATCCTTCGGTCTGCGTGCTCAGCCAGGTATGTACTAACGCAATTCGTGCCGCGCGCACGGGATGTGACTTCACGTTTGGCGCGCCGTCCAATGCGACGGCTTGAAGGCCGAGATCGTTCGCGGCACGGTCCAGTTCAGCGCGGTTCACGTTTCTTACGACAAATGATCCTCGGTTGAATTTCTTCCCTCCTGAGTCGAACGGATCTTCCATCGCTTCGATCGAGGCATCGCGCAGGCGGTAGCGCAGCGTCGCAAGTGCCGGCTCGGCATTGTTGTTGATGGCGAATATGGCGCCATCGCCCTTGACGCCGCCTCGTGCGCGGATCTCGGCGACCCGTTCCATAGCCACGCCGAGAACTTTTGGATCGGTCACGCGCGTCACCTGCACATCGAAGAGTTCCCCGAAAGTCCACCCGGTATCGTCGTAGGGTGCCTTTTGCGGGTCTTCGGGGCTCCAGTATTGGTAGTCGAGCAGCGCGTCCGCCACGCGCGAATATGGCTGGTCCATGCGAATGATGTAGCTGCCCGCGGGGAATTCACGCGTGGCTGACGCCGTTTCCTTTTCGTCCTTACCCTTCGCTTCGTCTTTCTTTGGCCCCTTGGCAGGCTTCCTGGCGGGCATCGCGATGGAAAATGCCGTGGTTGCTCGCGAAATCTCAACCGCCTGTTTCTGCAGGACGCGGAGCAAATCCGCCTGCAAACCGTGGCGTGGATCATCCGCGGGCAAAACATAAGCCGCGGGGCCCTCGGCTGCAGGCTTCGTCACCGAGCGTTTGGCCTTCAAATAAAAATTCTTCAAAAACTGCCGTTTGTTTTCGTTGAAGTAGTGCAGGGATGTTAGAAGCCCCGTCTCTTCGTAATTATTGTTATTGCGCTGCGACCACAACGTCTTCGGCAGCGGCGGATTTTGCCGGTACCACGTGCGCGAATAATCTTCCGGGTCGAGCGTGCGCTCCTGCGTGTCCGCACCGGCGTTGCCGAAAGTCTCATACAAACGGCTGATGCCGTTGTGCATTGCGGCGATGAACATCAGGTAGCCCGGCGACCAGGTGTCGAACACGCCGTGTGTAAACACGCCGGGCATGCCGAACTTGGTCATGTCCGCCACGTTGCGCCAGCCGATCATTTCCCATTCGTCGGTGAGGATGGGGTCCACCCAGGCGTTGAAGGGGCTGTCGCCGGCAGTGTTGTCGTAGAGATATGGCACCGATTCGTGCAGGTCGTGCAGCACCTGCGCCTTCCATCCGACATAGGTGTTGAGCACATTTTCCGTAAGCTTCAGTGTAACGCCCATCGCGTCGCGGTTGTTGTCGTGCGCGACGTACTTGCCCCAATAAATCAGCGGCGGATAAAAATCCTTGGGGTGGGCAAGATGCCAGCGATAGATATCTACCATGCGGTTGCGGCCATCAACCTCCACCACCGGCGTGATCAGGGTGATCGTGCCTTCACGGATTTCGCGGATGTACGGGCTCTCATCCACGGCCAGGCGATAGGCCAGCTCCATCAGTGCGGTCGGCGCGCCGGTCTCCGGCGAATGGATCGTCCCGGTGATGTAGTACACGGGCACAGCCTGCGCCACGATGCGGTCCGCTTCGGCATCATCCAGCTTGATCGTGCGGGGGTCTGCGAGCTTCGCAAGTCGTGCGCGATTTTCGTCAAGGTGCTTCAGATTTTCCTCCGAAGAGACAGCCACGGCGATCATTTCGCGGCCCTCTTCGGTCGTGCCAATGGAGAAGACCTTCACTCGCGGGCTGGCCTTCTCCAGCAGCCGCATGTATTTGTAGACCTCTTCGGCGTATGGCAGGATTCCGGGAGCGCCGGCTACATCACCGAGGACGGCCTCGGGCGTGGGAACATTTTTCGACGCGGGAAGATAGTCCACGAGCGGCGAAGCGAAGTATGGCTGAGTTGTGTACTTCTTAATCTTGGCTGTATAGGCCTCGTCCACGGGCTGCTTGGGATCGCGCGAGGGGCCGGTTTCGTCAGCCCATGCCGCCGCACCCGACGTGATCAAAAGAACTAGAACAGCGAGCCCGCGCAGCGCGCGGCAATAAACCCTATTGGACGGAATCATTCGAATCCCCCCGCTCGGTATAAACGCAAAGTTGCGATTGTAACGCAGAGCCCCGCCCGGAGGCGCTGACGCACCCCGCTCCAGCACTAATGCAGCAGCCAGCCTCCGACCAGCGCGGCTACGACAAAACGTGCCAGCCAGCCAAGCGAGTGGGACAGTGCGAGAAGAGGATTCATTTTGATCCACAGCGCGTTGGTGACAATCAGCGGCAGCGGCGCCACGAGCCAGGTAAGGACAGCCATCCTTAAATTGGCGTGATGCACAGTAAGTGCGCCCGTCCAGTAGCACAAATAAATAAACGCTCCGCAGCTGACCAGCCCGATCACAGAGGATGCGACGATGCTGGTTGCTTCAGGCTGGCCCGGCTTGCCGCGCCAAGTCTCCGGCGTTTCGAGATATTTGTTGTGAAACAGGACGCCCATGAAGAGCCAATCGGTGATCGATGCTCCGAGGCCCGATACGATTACCGCCAGTAGGAATCGCGTCGAGTGCATGACATCTCCCCGGCGCGCATTGTAGCGCAGGCCCGGGGAAATAGGCTATTCAGCGGGTACGAACGTTATGCAGACAGGTGAAGCGACTTCCACCGTTTGGCCCGTCGGCGTCAGACCTCCCGTCACAATGTCGATTTTGAAAACAACGATGTTGTTCGATTGTTCATTGGCCGCAAGCAAGAATGCGCCCGTCGGGTCGATTGCAAAATGTCTTGGCGTCCTGCCTCTGGTCAAGTACCGCCCGACCAGCCTGAGGGTGCCTTTGGCGGGATCGATGGCGAAGGCGGTAATACTGTCGACTCCCGCGCGATTTGACGCATACAGAAACTTTCCGGAGGGGTGCACGATCAACTCCGCAGCTTCCTTTGGGCCTGAGTAGTCTTTCGGGAGAGCGGAAAGCGTCTGCAGTTCCGACAACGTTCCATTTTTTTGCGAGTACGCAAATGCGGTGACCGCATTTTCCATCTCCGTGAGGACGTAGGCGAACTTTCCGTCTCGTTGGAACGCCAGGTGGCGCGGACCCGCGCCAGGGTTCACCTTGGCGAAGGGAGGATTGTTCGGCGAGAGCAATCCCTTGGCGGAATCAAAGCGGTAAACCAAAATTTCGTCGAGGCCCAAGTCGACCGCCAGCGCAAAACGATTGTCGGGCGAAGTGCCGATCCAGTGCGCGTGTGGCGCTTCCTGGCGTTCCTTGTTCGGGCCGGAGCCCGTGTGCTGCACGAAATCCGAGTCCTTGCCGAGACTTCCGTTTGCTTGCACCGGGAATACGGCGACGCTTCCGCCATCATAGTTCGCCACCAGGACGAACCTCCCTATCCTGTCGAGAGAAACATGGCAAGGGCCGGCGCCGCGCGTGGCCACTTGATTCAGAAACGTCAGCTTGCCAGTCTTGCGGTCAATTGCGAACGCGCTCACCGCTCCGCTTTTCTGTCCGCCGAACTCGCTCACCTCATTCACTGCGTAAAGATGTTGACCGTCCGGGTGAACAGCGAGAAAGGAAGGATCGGCCGATTCGGCGGCAAGGCCGACAGCTTTCGCTTGGCCGACGGTCGCGTCAAAGCGAAAAACATAGATGCCTTTGCTGTTCGTCTTCGTCGTGTATGCGCCGACATAGGCAAGGTACTGCCCTTGCGAAGGGCGCTTTTTATGGGAGTTCTGCGCCGCAAAAAGTCCAGCCAGCGGCGCAAGGAGCACTATCAGGAATGCGAAGAACCATCGCGTGATTTTCATAAGGCTCAGGATTTTAACACCAAATGGGCTTTTACCTGCATGTTTGAATCGTTTGAATAGAGGGAATTCGCGTTAGTTTTCCGAGGCTGGTCTGTTTTTTCGTCCCTTACTTCTTTTCTTCTTCCTGCTCTTCTTGCAGGACCGCCGCGGCCGCGACGGAGTCGTCCGCTTCGAGGCGGAGCAAGCGCACGCCCTGCGTCGAGCGCCCCGCTTCGCGGATCTCGTTCGCGTGGACGCGAATTACCTTGCCGTTGTGCGCGATGATCATCACATCGGATTCTTCCGTCACCTGCAGCGTGGCGACCACCGAGCCGTTGCGTTCCGTGGTCTTCATGTTTACGACGCCCTTCCCGCCGCGGGAAGTGATGCGGTATTCCGCGAGCGGCGTGCGCTTGCCGAAGCCCTTCTCCGACACAGTGAGCATCAATGTAATCAGCGAATCCTTGATGTGCTCGTTCTCCAGCTCTTCCAGATTCTGCGACGTTTGCTTGTGTTCCTTCGCGATGATCTCGAAATCCGGCTGCACGGCGTCCATGCTGACCACGTAGTCGTCTTTGTCCAGATCCATGCCGTTCACTCCGCCGGCATTTCGTCCCATCGGGCGTACTTCGGTCTCGCGAAACAGAATCGCTTGTCCTTCGTGGCTCGCAAGGAAAATCATCTGCTTGCTGTCAGTCAGCTTCGCGCCGATCAATTCGTCCTTGCCATCCAGGTTGATGGCGATAATCCCGGTTGAGCGCGGGTTGGAAAATTCCGTCAACGCCGATTTCTTGACAGTCCCGCTCTTCGTTGCCATAAACACGAAGCGGCCCTCTTCTTCGAGATTGCGCGCCGCGACCAGCGCCGTCAGCTTTTCATCTTCCTGGAATTTCACCAGGTTCGAAATCGCTTTGCCGCGGGTGGCCGCCGCCGCCTCGGGCAGCTCATAAACCTTTAGCCAATAAACGCGGCCCTTTGACGTAAACAGCAGGATGTAGCTATGCGC
>Ga0307477_10000332_pt1 | contig 55811 bp, 56 predicted proteins | sample atmos_gasesECM2C_FD_203316 | JGI IMG/M metagenome (GOLD analysis project Ga0307477, IMG submission 203316) | Hardwood forest soil microbial communities from Morgan-Monroe State Forest, Indiana, United States - atmos_gasesECM2C_515 | ecosystem: Environmental > Terrestrial > Soil > Temperate...
AGGATCGCGACCTCTTTGTGCCTATTGTCGATTCTCTCCTCGCAGGGGGCGATTTTTACATGTTGTTGGCCGATTATGAATCCTACGCCAAATGTCAGCAAAGCGTCGACGCACTGTATCGGGATCCGAAGCAGTGGAATCGCAAAGCCATTCTCAACGTCGCGAATATTGGCGGCTTCTCGATTGACCGCCTGGTCCATCAATATGCCTCCGACGTGTGGGGCACCACGCCGGTACCGCGCCTGGGCCATTAGCACTTCGTCATTGTGCGCGGCGTAGCCGCGAAGCAATCCAGTTTCCTGGATGGCAGCGAGGATGTCTAATTAACCCTGCCGTTCGACGAAAAGCAGCAACGATCGCGGGCCAAGCGGCCAAACCGCGCCCAATTCTGCGTCGACTTCCGCGCCGCCATCCGCCTCCGATGTGTCTAGCAGCCTCTTCCAGGGTCCTCCTTCGCTTTTCGGCAGAACGAAATCCACCGAGGCGGCGTCTGCGTTGAGAGCAAGAAGGTAACGAGCGGCGCTCTCATCGCCGGCGCCGAATGCGCAGCCAAACGTCCGGATCCCCGGGTTACCCCAAGCTTCCGCGCGCAGCTCCCCCCCATCGGGGTGCAGCCAGATGATATCCTTCAGATTTCGCGGACCTTCCGCCAAGCCGCGATAAAATTTCTCGCGGCGGAACACCGCATGTCCGGCGCGCAAGGAGAGCAGGCGCCTGACAAAACCAAGAAAGGCGTCGTCATCGGCGTTCACCTTCCAATCGACCCAACTGATTTCGCTATCCTGGCAATAGGCGTTGTTGTTGCCCTTTTGCGATCGGCCGAGCTCGTCGCCGCCGCTTAGCATCGGCACGCCAAGCGAGAAGAGCAGTGTTGCGACAAGGTTCCGCTTGTGCCGAAACCGCAGCTCGCGGATTGCCGGATCGCCGGTCGGACCTTCGATACCGCAATTCCAACTGTAGTTCTCATTGCTTCCGTCCGCGTTTTGTTCGCCATTGGCCCAATTGTGTTTTTCCGCATAACTGACGGTATCTTCGAGGGTGAACCCATCATGGGCGGTGACGTAATTGACCGATGCCAGCGGTCCCCGCGATCTCATGATGTCGCTTGATCCCGTCAGGCGGCTCGCAAGCTCGGCGTGCGCGCCCGAATCGCCGCGCCAGAACCGCCGCGCCGTGTCGCGAAAACGGTCATTCCATTCGGCAAAAGGCGGTGGAAAAGCGCCCAGCCTATAACCCCCCGGCGCCCCTTCCCAGGGTTCGGCAATGAGCTTTAGCTGCGACAGCGACCGGTCCGCCCTCAATTCGGAAAAGAACGGCGCGTCGGAATGGAAATCTTCCCCTTCCCGCCCCAAGACCGTCGCCAAATCGAAGCGAAACCCGTCCACACCGGCGTCCGCCCAATGGCGCAGGGAGTCGAGAACCATCCTGCGTACGCGCGGGTGGTCGAAGTTTACTGTGTTGCCGCAGCAGGAATAATCGGCATAGCGGCGGCCATCGCCGGGCCGTAGCCGGTAGTAGGAGGCATTATCGATGCCCCGGAAAGAAAAGGTCGGGCCCAGCTCGTCGCCCTCGCCCGTGTGATTGAACACCACATCGAGAATGATCTCGATGCCGGCATCGTGCAGCGCCTCCACGAGAGCTCGAAATTCGGAAGCCGCATCGCCCACCGCATAACGCGGTTCGCAGGCGAAGAAATTTACCGGATTGTAGCCCCAATAATTCCGCAGACCCATGCGCACCAGTTTGGGCTCGTCGGCGATCGGGTGAATCGGGAGCAGTTCGACGGAAGTGACTCCGAGTTTGCGCAGGTGTGCGATCATGGGTTTCGAGGCAAGACCCGCCAGCGTGCCCCTGAGCTTGGGCGGTATATCGCCGCGAAGCATGGTCATGCCCCTGACGTGCAGCTCATAGATCACGTCGTCGCGCCAGGGCCTGTTGAGCGGCTCCAAAATAGGCGTGTAGGCGGCCGTGAGGATGCATTTTGGCGTCACCGGCGCGCTGTCGCTTGGGTCAAAGCTCAAATCCAGCGCCGGGTTTTCAGGCTGGTAGGCAAAATGCTCTCGCGCCAGGCCAAAACTCCGGTCGATGAGCTTAGCGTAGGGGTCGATCAGCAATTTGTTGGCGTTGAAGCGATGGCCTTTTGCCGGATCGTACGGACCATGAACGCGGTAGCCGTAGCGCTGGCTGGCCTTCACGTCAGGAACATGGCAATGCCAGAGGTCGCCGGTTCGCGTTAGCCGGGTACGAGCGGTTTCGCGGTCCCCCTGTTCGTCAAAAAGACAAAGCTCGACCGCCTCCGCATGTTGCGAAAATATGACAAAGTCGGCGCCATCCTCATTGCAGGTGGCTCCCAAAGGCGCCGGTTGGTCCGCAGGGTTCACGGTTTTCCTCAAACAGTTTGGCATTTGGCGAAGCTAAAGCCTCGGCGCGGATTTTCCCCGGACAGCTTCGAACCGAAGTCGAATTCGCGCGTTGTCGGTAGGCCGGAGCGAAGGGGCATTCAATCCTTCAGCATTTGCTGTGAACACGCGGGCTGTCGTGTGTCGCAAGAAGATGACATTCGGTTTTGGGATAATTGGCTGGGCGAATTTCTAAATCGCCATAGTTGAAGTCAGGGATCAGTGCCTCTTGGGGGGTGAGGTGAGTGGTCCGCCACGCAAAGGAGCATCATCGCGATGCGAGTGCTTTATATCACGTCGGAGGTTTTTCCCTTTGCAAAAACTGGTGGCTTGGCCGACGTATCAGCTTCCCTTCCAGTTGCCTTAAGAGAACTCGGCCTCGATGTGAGGCTGCTCGTTCCGGGATATCCTCAAGCGCTCGAACGCGCCACCAAGGCCGAGCAGATTCTTCGGCTTGGCGATCCGCTCGGCTGCGGCGAGGTCCGCCTATTGGAAGCACGCCTCCCCAATTCGGATGTCCCGGTTTGGCTGATTGACTGTCCGCGGCTTTATAACCGGGCGGGTGGCCTCTACCAGACCGAAGCCGGCGAGGATTGGCCGGACAACGCCCTTCGCTTCGCGTTGTTGAATCATGTTGCGGCAGGCATTGCCAATGAACCCGGTCGAGCCTGGCGTCCGGAGCTTATCCATTGCAATGATTGGCATGCAGGCTTGCTGCCGCTGCTGTTGGCCGGACGGGGACGTCCCCGGCCCGCGACGCTCTTCACGATCCACAACCTCGCTTATCAAGGCCTTTTCGCCGCCGATGAAGTAGCTCGGCTCGATCTTCCCGCTAATGCCTTTTCGATCATGGAGTTTTATGGCCGCATTTCGTTCTTGAAGGCGGGCATCCAGTCGGCCGATGCGATTACAACCGTCAGCCCCACCTATGCCAACGAGATTCGTACGCCTGAATTTGGCTGTGGCTTGGACGGGCTGTTACGCGAAAGAGCCGACAGCCTGACCGGCATTCTGAACGGGGTCGACTACAGCATCTGGGATCCCAGCACCGACCCTTATCTCGCCGGCAGCTACTCCGCGCGGGCCGTCGCGCCAAAGGCCGACTGCAAGCGTGCCCTCCAGGCCGAGCTAGGCTTGGAGATCAATGCAGATATGCCACTCATGGCCTTTATGAGCCGGTTGGTCCATCAGAAGATGCCTGATGTCGTCCTTGATGCGCTTCCGGCGCTTCTCGACGAAGGCGCCCAATTCGTCGTTGTGGCGGAAGGCGACAATGGCTATCGGACCCGCTTCCGGGATTTGGCCGCCCGCTACCCCGGGCAGGTCGCCGCAGAGGGCTACCAAGAGGAACTTGGTCACCGTCTGCTTGCCGGCGCCGATATGCTGCTGCACCCCGCCCGTTTCGAGCCTTGCGGGCTCGTTCCCATCTACGCTCAGCGCTATGGGACTATCCCGCTGGTAAGAAGGAGCGGCGGAATGGCGGATACGGTCGTCGATGCATCGCCGGACGCGCTTCGCCAGGGAACTGCGACGGGCTTTTCCTTCGATGAGCCCTCGATTGACGACCTTTTGGCCTGCGTAAGGCGCGCAATGTCGCTTTACCGTCAGCCGATTTCATGGCGAAGGCTCCAGGCCTACGCCATGCGGCAGGATTTTTCCTGGCAGCGCTCCGCCAAGGCTTACGCCGATCTTTACCGCTCGCTCACCGGCGCGCCGGCGCTCACGCAGCAACGCGCAAAACCCGCACAAACCGCAGCGCTGACGAAATTGACCGCCTAAAACAACCAAATGTGCGCTAGCCGTGATGCGATGAGACCGAGCGCATTACTTCGCCGGTGAGATCGCGTCCCATCTTTTCGGAGATATCGCCCAGCGTGAGCATGCCGGCGAGGCGCTTATTCTCGTCGATTACGGGAAGCCGCCGGATGCGGTTTTTTTCCATGAGGTGCAGGGCGTCCTTGATATCTTCGTCGGCGCGGGCATAGACGATCGGCTTTGACATCACGTCGCGCGCAGTGAGTTGATGGCAGTCCTTGGTCCCGGCCAAGCCTCGGCATACGATGTCGCGATCCGTCACCATCCCGACCAGGCGGTCGTTTTCCCCAACGGGAACCGAGCCAACATCCTCATCCCGCATTTTCTGCGCGATTTCGAATATCGAGGTCTCCGGCCCGACCCACGCCACGCCAGTGTGCATGATATCCTTCACCTTCATGGCATCCTCCTTGTGTACTAACGGGATTCCAACGTGGGACCGCCGCTTCCGTGCCGTAGATGCGTGAAATATAAGGTCTATCGGCGAGGGCGAGGGCATGGCCGAAACTGCCGCAAACATCAGCGAATTCATCGATCGGCGAGGCTTGAGCGCCTTCCAGAAAAGAATTGCCCTGATGTGCGGCGTGATTGCCGCGATGGAAGGCTTCAACACTCAATCGGTGGGTTATATCGCGCCAGCACTGGCACAGGCCTTTCATTTGAGCCCGGGTGGTCTGGGGTTGTTTTTTTCATTGGGCCTGTTCGGATTGTTGCTCGGCGCCATTCTTATCGCCCCTGTGGCGGACAAAATTGGCCGGCGGCCAGTGCTCCTGGTTTGCGTGCCGCTGCTTGGCGCCTTTACGCTTCTCACTGCAGCGAGTGACTCCATTTCCGTGCTTGACGGACTGCGTTTTCTTACCGGCCTGGCCATCGGGGGAGCGCTGCCCAATACGATCGCGCTGACATCGGAATATTCACCGCGAGGCCGTCGCGCTCTGATGGTCGCACTGATGTTCACCGGCTTTATTCTGGGCTCCATCGCGGCGGGGCTGAGCGCCACGCGATTGGTGCCTCTCTTCGGCTGGCAGTCCGTTTTTCTGCTCGGCGGTATTGTGCCATTGCTGCTGGCGCCGGTGTTGTTTTTCGCTTTGCCCGAATCGATTCGTTTCCTGGTGCTGCGCGGCGCATCGGTAGAAAAAATTTCCGCTTTGCTGCAGCGGCTGGATCCTACACGACAAGGCCCCCGCTATACGCGTTTCGTAATCGAAGAAGGAGGCTCATCCGGCGTTTCGGTGAGAGCTTTGTTTGAGGATGGCCGGGCCAAGCGCACGATCCTGTTGTGGACCGTTTCCTTCATGAGCCTGTTCGACATTTTCCTGCTGGCGAATTGGCTGCCAACCGAAATGCGCGGCCTGGGCCTGCCCATCCAGACCGCGATCCTTGTCGGCACGGTGCTGCAATTCGGCGGCCTTTGCGGCACGTTTTTCGGCTGGCTGGCCGACAGAATCGGGGCCAATCTGGCGCTGTCCGCCGCGTATCTCACGGGTGCGCTTTGCGTAGTGTGCATCGCGCTGGCGGGCGCCAACCCGCCGCTCGTGATGCTCGCGGTATTCGGGACCGGCATCGGCATTTTAGGCGGCCAGACCGTCACCAATGCGGTCGCGGCGATTTTCTATTCGACGGAAATCCGCGCGACAGGTGTCGGCTGGGCCACCGGCGTGGGACGCGTAGGCTCCATCGTGGGGCCCGTCTTGGCCGGAATCCTGCTGCAGATCGATATTCCAGCCGGCGATGTTCTTCTTCTTGCGGTCATCCCTGCGCTCATCGCGTCAGCTGCCGCCGCTGCGATAGGGAGAATTCAAACCTCGTTCGCCACGCACAGTGACGTTCAGCGCACGTCGTCATTGGAAAAGCCGGCGATGCGCTGATATTGCCCGGAAAGTGCGCGCAACTCGTCCTGACTGATGTAATCGTCGAGGTTCGTGAACGGGCGATCGCCAGTCAGTTCCTCGACCCGGACGTTGATGATATCGGGCGGTTCGCTGCGATTGGTGTGAACGATTTTGGTAGTGACCGGTAACCTTGCCCGTTCATACGCGATCAGGGCGTCGCGCGGATCGTTCCTCTGCTTCAGAAGGTCGGCGAGGACGCGCGCATCGATCAGCGCCTGCGCGGCGCCATTGGAACCGCGGGGATACATGGGATGGGCGGCATCACCCAAAAGCGTCACGCGGCCAAAAGTCCATCGCGGAATCGGGTCCTTGTCCACCATGGGATATTCCAGGATCGTCTCGGCCGCCTTGCACATTGCGGGGACATCCAGCCAGTCGAACACCCAATTTTCGAACAATTGTAGAAAGTCCGAAGCCTCAGCCTGTTTGTTCCAATCGTTTTGCGCTTCCGCCAAGGAAGGCGCTTGCGCGATCCAGTTGATGAGCTGCCGGCCCGTGCCATCGACATTGTCGATGATGGGATAGATGGTCATCTTGCCGGTCCGAATGGAGCCCATCCGCAGATAAATCCGGCCGTCGAAAATGGGTTTCCACGTCGTCACGCCGCGCCAGGAATTCACGCCGGAGAACACCATCCGATCGTCGGGATAGAAATATCGCCGCACCGCGGAATTCACGCCATCGCAGGCGACCACGATCGGCGTGCGGACGGACGGCGCGGGCTCTCCGGTTGAGGTCTGGCGAAAATGCAAGGTGACGCTCCCGTCGCCCTGTGCGAGCCCCGTGCATTGGCGATCGGTGACGACGGCGTCTTGGCCGAGCCGTTCGGTCACCGCCTTATAGATCGCCATATGCAAGCGCCCGCGATGGATGCCGATCTCAGGATAGGGATAGCCGGCATAGCGTCCGCGCGGCTCGGAATAGATTGCTTGCCCAAAGCGGTTGAAGAAGCGGCTTTCGCGATTTTCGATACCGAGGCCTTCGATGCCCTTGGCGAGGCCGAGCGCCGTCAGTTCGCGCATCGCATGAGGCAGAACGGTTATGCCGACGCCGATTTCGCACAAAATCGGGGCCGCCTCATAGATGCGGCAGGAAATCCCGTGCCGGTGCAGGTTCAGCGCCAGCGCAAGACCGCCGATCCCTCCGCCGACGATGGTGATTTCCGCTTCCATCGCGCCTATCCTAACATTTTGCTGGTCAAAGGGTGGAACATGAAACTCGCGCGTTTTGACGGCGACCGCATTGGTGTAATCCACGGCGATTCTGTCATCGATGTGACGGCTATCGTTGATGCCCAGCCTGGCGCCTGGCCACCGGTCGCGATAAACCGGCTGATCGCAGATTTTGCTGAATATCGCGGCAAGCTCGAACGTGCCGCCACCGGCAAGGGCGTGCCGTTGAGCAGCGTAAAGCTGCTGACGCCGGTGCCCTGGCCGAACAAGATCATCGCCTATCCCGTGAACTATCACGAGCATGGACTTGAGATGGGATCATCCTATCGGGCCAACAATCAGGGGTTTTTCCTCAAACCACCGTCAGCCTTAAGCGGACCCGCCGATCCAATCGTGCTGCCGGTCAATGCCGGCCGGCGTATTGATCATGAATGCGAGCTCGCGATCATCATCGCCAAAGAGGGGCGCGACATCCCGCGCGAGGCATGGCGCGAACACACTTTCGGCTATTCCTGCCTGATCGATGCGGTGATCCGCGGCAAAGAAGAGCGCGTCACCCGGAAGGGATTCGATACGTTCTGCCCCGTTGGACCCTGGATCGTGACCGAGGACGAAATCGGCGACGCCGCCCATCGGCTGCAAGGCCGGCTCTGGGTGAACGGCGAGCTCAAACAGGACGCGAATACACGCGATTTGATCCTCGATATTCCCGGCATGATCGAAATGGCTTCTTCGGTGATGACGCTCTATCCCGGCGACATTATCGCCACGGGCACGCCCGCGGGCGTTGGCCCAATGCGGCCCGGCGACAAGGTCAAAATCGAATTCGAGCGCGTGGGTTCGATGGTGCTCGACGTGATTCAGGGTACAAGCGGGAAACATTCGATTTTCACGCAAGCGCTGCCGGCGGAAAGCAAAGCCTGACGTGAAATCCGAAACAGCGGCACTGGAGAAATTTTCCTGCGAGATCGGGGCGCTCAATGCGATGCCGTTGTGGGAGCGGGCTGAATCCGCCATGCGGCCGGGCACAGATTGCGCGCCGCATTTGTGGCGCTATCAGGAGATCCGCCCGAAACTGCTCGAATCGGCGCGACTCATCAGCGAGAAGGATGCCGAACGCCGCGTGCTGGTGCTGGAAAATCCCAAGCTGCGCGGTACCACTTTCATCGCTACGACTCTGTATGCCGGGTTGCAGATCATTCTTCCCGGCGAGATCGCTCCCTTCCATCGCCATACGCCGGCGGCGCTGCGCTTTCTCGTCGAAGGCAGCGGCGGTTACACGGTCGTCGAAGGCGAACGCGCCGATATGCATCCCGGCGACTTCATCGTCACGCCGGGATGGAGCTGGCATTCTCACGGCAATGACGGCTCGGACCCTGTTGTCTGGATGGATGGGCTGGACACGCCGTTCGCGCGTCTCTTCGGCGCCACATTCCGCGAAAATTATTCCGGCAAGGAAAATTCCCCGCGGCGCGAGAACGGAGCATCGCTCGCCGAATATGGTTCCAATCTGCTGCCGATCGATATGAAACCTCTAGGCTCAGCCTCGCCGGTGCTGCGCTATCCCTATGAGCGGACTCGCGAGATTTTGCAGCGCCTATCGCGCACCGATCGGCCGCATCCGGTTCACGGCCACAAGATGCGTTATGCCAATCCCGTTGACGGCAAACATCCCTTTCCGACCATGGCCGTCTTTATGCAGTTGCTGCCGGCCGGCTTTGACAGCGAGCCCTATCGCAGCACGGAAAACGCAGTATTCAGCGTGATCGAGGGAAACGGTTCGGTTGAGGCAAGCGGTGCGAAGTTTTCGTTCTCGCCCCGCGACATTTTTGTGCTGCCCTCCTGGACGCTTCATCGCGTGAAGGCCGGCAGCGAAACGATTCTTTTCAGTTTTTCCGATCGCGCGGCGCAGGAAGCGCTTGGCTTCTGGCGCGAAGAGCGGGCGTAGCACAGGTTTCAGTATCGGCCTTGCGGGGTTGAGGGCCGTCCGACGACAGCGGAGCTGTCGAAGCGGAATTTCGCGGCTGGGGGTGGTGTGCGCTTCCAGCATGCAAATGGACAGTTTTCTCATGTTTCACCAGGTCGCAAAATCGCCAAAAGGGGACATTGGCCGTTGCGTTTCGCTTGAGCAAATCGCCTTAAATCGCAGCGCTTATGCGCCCGCGCTTCTGGCTCCCGGCATCGCCAGACGCTTGCTTATGCGAAATCACTCCCTACATGAAACAGGCAGTAGGATTCGATAACATCCCAATGAATGGCCGTTTATCGTTCCCGAACAGTTGGAGGCAGTAGTGCCTGGACCAAGTCTTACCGAAATCAGTGCCTTTGTATCTGTACTTGAGCACACGAGCTTCGCCGGCGCGGCGAAGCAACTCGGGTTATCACCGCCGCGCGTCAGCGAGTTGCTGCGCGATCTCGAGTCGCGCCTTGGCGTGCGCTTGGTCGAGCGGACCACGCGGTCCGTCGCTGCGACGGAGGCCGGTGAGCGTCTGCTGACGCGGCTGCGTCCGGTGCTCGACGACTATCAAGCCGCTCTCGAATCCATCAGCGATTTCCGCGACAGACCTGCGGGCACACTCCGCCTTACCGTCGCATCGCCCGCGGCACATTTTGTGCTGGCGCCGGTGATAGCGCGCTTTCTTGAAGCCTATCCGGAGATCACCCTGGACATCAGCGTCAGTAACCGGCTCACGGACATTGTTGCCGAGCGATATGACGCCGGAATACGGCCGGGCAACCGCCTCGAACGTGATATGATTGCCATGCGCGTCAGTGACAATATCGCGGTCATCCATGTCGCTGCACCGTCCTATCTGGCAAAGAAGGGCGTTCCCAAAACGCCACAGGACCTGTTGCAGCATAATTGCATTCGTTTTCGTATGCCCAGCGGGGCGCTGCTACCCTGGCGCTTTCGCGAAAAGGAGGAACGGTTCGAGGCTCATCTAAACGGCACCTTGGTGGTTGATGAAATTATTCTCGGCGTCAGCGCGGCGATCGACGGGGTTGGAGTGTTGCAGATCCTGCCACAATATGTGACGCGAGAACTTGCGGAAGGGCGCCTGGTTTCTGTGCTCGCCGAATGGGCGCCACCGCAAATGGAAGGATTCTATCTTTACTACTCGAACCGGCGGCAAGTCCGCCCGCCGCTTAAAGCGCTGGTCGACTTCCTGCGGCAGACTAACCGCAAGAATTCCGTGATGCCGTCAGTTGTTAATGGCTTTTCGTTTTCCGACGGGTCCGTTCCACCCGTGCCGGACAGCGCATTGACTCCCGTGTTGACATGACCCGCTAAGGATACCAGTCAATCTCTGCGACCCGGCCAGAAGCATCGCTGACATCATGCCAGCCGCCACCTGCGGCTGTGTAAATTGCGACAAGGTCTTTGCGCAGATTGGCGTCCGATTCCGCCTGTGAGGATTCGGCGGCCAACAGGTCGCGTTGCGCCACAAGAAGATCCAACAGGCTGGTAAATCCGCCAGTATATTGCTGCTGCGCCAGATCGGTTGCCCGCCGGTTCTGCGCAACGGAAGTGGCGAGCGAAGAATAGCGAACCGTTTCGCGTCCGTAGTTGGACAGCGCGTCTTCCACGTTCTCCAGCGCCTGGAGTACCGTCTGTTGATAATTCAGGAAGTTCTGCTTCTGCCGCGCATCCGCGGCATCGATCTGCGATTCGATGCGGCCAAAATTTAGCACTGGCTGAACAAGCGAGGCTGCCACGTTCCACGGTGCTCCCCCGAAACCGGTCCCCCCCTGTACCCCGAACAGCGCAGTGAGTGAAATGTCGGGAAACAGCTCGGCAGTGACCGCCTTTTTCTCCGAAATGCTGGCGGCAAGCTGGCGCTCCGCCGCGCGGATATCCGGCCGGGACTGCAACACAGCAGCAGGCGCGGCGATCAAAATGGCTGAATCGATTGGTGCGGTCACCTCAGGTGTTTTGAGCAGCGTGTCTCTGGTCCCTGGTGGATAGCCCAACAGAATATTCAGGCGATTGAGGGCGGCATCATAGGACGCCTGCAGAGCCGGAATCAGCGCTGCCGTGGTCGAGACCTGCGCTCCAGCGCGTTGCACATCGAAATCGCTGGCGTCACCGGCCTGAAACTGCGCCCGAATCAGATCGTATGTCTTCTGTTGCAGGTCGAGATTGCTTCGGGTCAGACCGATCTGCTGTTCGTAGTTGCGCAAATCGAAGTAATTGCGTGCGACCTCTGCGAGGAGTTCGACGCGTACCGCCTGGCTTGCCGCTTCCGCCGATTGCAGGATCGCGGTCGCCTCTGCGGTTCGCGCCTGATTGCGGCCGAAAAGGTCAAGCTCCCACGTGGCCTGCAGGTCGCCTTCTGCAAGATTGATCGTGCGGTTCTGCGTTAGGAATCCCTGATTTCCTCGCGATGCGGTGCCTACCGCCTCCACATCAGGGAACAGAGCAGCGCGGGTCACGGCGCGGTTGGCGCGCGATTCCTCGACACGCGCTCTTGCAATCGCGAGCGTGCGGCTATTGGCGATCGCTTCAGCAATAAGCTGATCCAGCACGCGGTCGCGGAAATGCATCCACCATTGCTGATCCACTTCAGTCGATGGCGTGAACACGGCAGAATTCTGCAGCGCGTTCCACGACGATGGGGTTTCAATTCCCGAGTTTTGCGTTGCCACCGGCGTCGTGCAGGCAGATAGCAGCAGCACAGCGGCGAGCGCGGTGATTCGCTTAGGCTTCGACAACATGGCTCTGCAATCCTTGTTGACTGTGGAGGCGCTTCTCGAGCGCGCGCATCAGCACATAGAACAGTGGCGTGAGGAACAGCCCGAAGAACGTCACGCCGAGCATCCCGGAAAACACCGCGATCCCCATAGCGTGACGCATCTCGGCGCCCGCGCCGGTCGAAACAACCAACGGAATCACGCCCATAATGAAGGCAAAGGAAGTCATTAGAATCGGGCGCAGCCGCAATCGCGCCGCTTCGATTGCTGCATCGCGCGTGCTGCGGCCCTGACGTTCGAGCGAGTGCGCGAATTCCACAATCAGAATGGCATTCTTGGATGCGAGCCCGATCAGAACGAAAATCGCGATCTGAGTGAAAATATTGTTGTCGCCGCCGGTGATCCAAACGCCGGTCATCGCACAGAGCACCGACATTGGCAGGATCAGAATGATTGCCGCGGGCAAAAAGAGATTCTCATACTGCGCGGCTAGCGTGAGGAACACGAGCAATACGCAGAGAGGAAATACCAGCATGGCCGTATTGCCGGAGAGAATCTGCTGATAAGTCAGATCGGTCCATTCGAACCCCATGCCTTTGGGGAGCGTATCGCCAAGAATCTTTGTGATCGCTGCTTGCGCCTGACCGCTGGAATAGCCCGGCGCCGGTATGCCGTTGATATCGGCGGAACGAAATGCGTTGTAACGCATCGCCGTTTCGGGTCCGGTGGTCTCCCGCACGGTGACCATTGATCCGAGCGGCACCATATGCCCCGCCGCGTTGCGCGTTTGCAGCTTGAGAATGTCGCCGGGCCCAGAACGGAATTGTTTGTCCGCCTGCGCGATCACCTGATAGGTGCGGCCAAACTTGTTGAAATCGTTGACGTATAGTGATCCGAGATAAACCTGCATGGCGTCAAATACGTCCTGCACATCGACGCCCAACTGCATGGCCTTGGTACGGTCGACATCGGCATAGAGCTGTGGAACACCGATATCGTAGCCCGTGAAGACGCCCATCAGCTCCGGTGTTTTCTGGGCCTTGCCGATGACGGCTTTGACCGTCTGATCGAGGGCCTCATAGCCTTGATCGGTGCGATCTTCGACCTGCAACTTGAAACCGCCAATGGTTCCAAGACCAAGTACCGGCGGAGGTGGAAAGACGGCGACAAACGCGTCTTTGATCCCGCCATATTTCTGCTGCAGCTGCTGCGCGATTGAGAGACCCGAGAGGTTGCGAGACTTTCGCTGATCGAACGGCTTCAGCGTAACGAAAACAAGGCCGGCCGAAGAGCTATTGATAAGTCCGTTGATGGAAAGGCCGGGAAACGCGACGGCGCTTTCGACGCCGGGTTGTTTGAGAGCAAAATCGGACATCTGCCGGATGACGGTTTCCGTACGATCGAGCGTCGCGCCGTTCGGTAGTTGCGCAAAAGCGACGAGATACTGCTTGTCCTGAGTGGGGACGAAGCCGGGCGGAACGCGTTCAAAGATGAAAAAACTGGCGCCCAGGAGAACGGCATAGATCGCGACTCCAAACGACTTGCGGCCGAGAATCCCGCCCACGCCGGTGCTATAGGAAGCGGAACCGCGCCGGAAGACAAAATTAAAACCGCGAAAAAACGGTCCGAACAGCCGGTCCATCCATATGGTCAACCGGTCCTTTGGCGCGTCGTGCGCCTTTAGAAGCGCGGCAGAGAGCGCCGGCGACAGAGTCAACGAATTGAAGGCCGAAATCACCGTGGAAAAAGCGATGGTGAGCGCGAATTGGCGATAGAACTGGCCGGAAAGGCCGCTAATGAAGGCAATCGGGATAAATACCGCGCAGAGGACCAGCGCAATCGCGATGATGGGGCCCGTGACCTCCTGCATCGCTTTTAGCGTTGCGTCGCGGGGCGAAAGGCCGTTTTCGATACTTCGTTCGACGTTTTCGACGACCACGATCGCATCGTCCACCACGATACCAATCGCCAGCACGAGGCCGAACAACGACAACGCGTTAATCGAAAATCCGAACAGATCCATGATGGCGAAGGTGCCAACGATCGATACCGGTACGGACAGCAACGGGATGATCGAGGCGCGCCAGGTTTGCAGGAAAATAATGACGACCAAAACAACAAGGGAGACCGAAATCAGAAGTGTTTCTATCACAGCCTGTATTTCGCCCCTGACGAATACGGTCGGATCGTAGACAATGCTGTAATCGACACCTTCTGGAAAACTCTGTTTGAGTGCTGCCATGGTGCTCCGCACCTGGTTCGAAATTTGAATCGCGTTCGAACCGGGCGCCTGGAAAATACCGAGTGCGACAGCCGGCTTGTTGTCCAGCAACGAGCGAAGCGAATAGGACTCGACGTCGAGTTCTGTGCGCGCCACGTCCTTGAGACGGGTCACCACGCCCGCGTCGCGTTTGATAATGATTTCGCCAAACTGTTCAGGGTCGGTCAGGCGCCCCTGCGTATTCACTGCCAATTGCAGTTCGACACCTTGACCGTAAGGAGGTCCACCGATCGTACCGGCGGCGACCTGAACATTCTGCCTGCGGATTGCGGCAACCACTTCGTCCGCGGTCACGCCGCGTTCAGCGATTTTGTCTGGATTCAACCAGATCCGCATGGCGTAATCGCCAGAGCCAAATAGCTGGATATCGCCGATGCCGCCGATTTTTGCCAATCTATCTTTGACATTTAGAGTCGCGTAATTGCGCAAATACACCATGTCATAGCGATTGTTGGACGACAGCAGATGCACCACGATTGCTAGATCGGACGAACTCTTGGCCGTCGTGACCCCAAGTTGCCGCGTCACATCCGGCAGCCTCGCGAGTGCCTGGTTGACGCGATTCTGCACCAGCTGCTGCGCGAGATCGGGGTCGGTGCCGAGTTTGAATGTGACCGTGAGAGTCAAATTGCCGTCGGAGGCCGCCTGGGAGAACATATAGAGCATGTTCTCAACGCCGTTGATCTGTTCCTCCAACGGTGTTGCGACGGTCTCGGCAATCGTGGTCGGGTTCGCCCCTGGGAATTGCGCTCGCACCACGACCGAGGGGGGCACGACTTCGGGATATTCCGAGATCGGCAACTGGAACATCGCGATTAATCCGCAGAGAAAAATCACGACCGAAATCACGCCGGCGAAAATCGGCCGGTCGATAAAGAATCGGGAGAGGCCCATGGGATTTACCCCGCCTTTGCGGTGGACGGATGGACGCCGTTTGGCGCAGATGAGCTGTCTTCGGCCGGTGCAACCGGCATTCCGGGCTGCACATGCTGAATGCCGTCAACAATGACCCGCTCGCCGGGCTGGAGGCCGCTCGCCACAATGTGCCGCCCGCCAATGGCCGGCCCGAGGGTGATTTCGCGGTAGGCGACTTTATTGTCATTGCCCACGACGTAAGCGAAACTCTTGTTCTGATCGTGTCCAATGGCGCGGTCGGAAACCGTGAGTTCATTGTCTTCGGCGGCGCTGCCGAGCCTCACGACAACAAACATTCCCGGAACGAGCTTGCCGTCTTTATTGTCGAATTTCGCGCGTGCCCGGATTGTGCCGGAAGATGTGCTGATCCGGTTGTCAAAGCTGTAAATCGTGCCGTGATAGCTCGTGCGATCGTCGCGCTGGAGAGTTAGCTCAACGGGGATTTTGTCTTCTTTCTCCGCGGTATCGGCATCACTGCGCACGCTGTGCAGATAAGTCTGTTCGTCAACGTCGAAGCCGGCGTAAATGCCGTCATTCGAAACGATCGAGGTCAGTACAGGTGCATTCGGCCCCGCCTGCACCACATTTCCCACGGTAATTTCCGGGCGGCTGAGACGGCCGGTGATTGGGGCTTTGACATAAGCGTGGTCGAGATCGACCTGCGCTTGTTTTAAATCCGCTTCCGCCGACATCACAGCAGCGGCAGCAACGCGTTGTGCATTCGCACGCACGTCATAATCGCGCTGTGCGATCGCGTTCGATTTGATCAGAAGCGCGGCGCGATCGAGGTCGACCTGCGCGTAATCGGCATTGTTGCGAGCCGATTGCAGATTTGCTTCGGCCTTCGCGAGCGTAGCCTCAAAGGGGCGCGGATCGATGACGAACAGCACATAACCGGCGCTGACGGTTTCACCGTCCTTGAATCGCACCTCGGTGATCCGCCCAGTGACCTCCGGTCGAATTTCCGCAAAATCGACCGCCTCCAGGCGGCCCGAAAATTCCGACCACACCCGGATTTTCTGAGGATTCACTGTTTGGACGGTTACGGGGACAATGACCTGCTCAGCCGCCATCGCGGGTTTGGCCACGGCGTGCTGATGCCATTCCAGATAGCCCCCAAACACAACGGCCGCTGTCACGGTGCCGAAAAGCAGACTATTTCCGATGAGTTTCGCCTTGGACATGGCTTCTGTCCTTTCCCCGGGGGGAGTCATCAATGTTACCGACCAGTAACACACCATAGGTACTGACTAGTAAGTAATCAAGAGCAGAAATCTGGGAATGCGCCGGGCCGGATACTGGGCCGGGGGAGGAACCGCCGATCCGGCCCGGCGACGGACGGCTAATGCCGCCCAACAGCTTTAGATGGCGGTCATGGAGACGCCCCGAGGAAACTCGGGTGCTTCTTGCTGCCGTCGTGGAGTTCGCCGCCGCCGGCCAGCTGACTTAGCATTTCTCGTGCGCGCGCCACCCGGCTCTTGATTGTGCCGACAGGCACATCGTGGCGTTTTGCCGACTGGCGGTAAGAAAGCCCCTCCCAACCAACATCCGTGAGAACGTCCTTGTACATCTGCGTGAGCCGCTCAATGCGTTCGAGCGATTGCTTGGCGGCAACTGCTCCCTCAGGATTTGCGGTCTCATCGGGCATATTCTCGTCACTGGCTCCGTCGGTAACGACTTCACGCCAGTGGCGGCGATGATGCGACATAATCGTGTTGCGAAGGATTGTGAACAGCCACGCCTTCAGGTTCGTGCCCGGAACAAAGCTGTGCCGGTTTTCCCAGGCTTTCAGCATTGCTGTTTGCGCGAAATCCTCATACAGCGAGTGGTAATGGTGGCGGGCGCCGAGAAGCTTGCGTGCATATCCCTTTATGAACGGCAGCAACGCGGTTAGCGACTTGCTGAATTGAAGTTCCTGATCGTGTGTCACGACACCGATTCCCCATCATTGTTAGTCAAGACTTACAGCACGGTGAGGTACAGACTGGTGGCCGCCACAGGAGCATGAGCAGTCAAGCGGCCGGCGCTAGAACAACAGGCGCGCAGCTCGAAACCAATCTGTACCCGACGCTGCTGTACGCGCTCACCGGCGTCGGAACGTATGCGGATAATTCCTCATGGCGTCAGCTCCTGTAGCTTTCGTGCGGCAAGATGGACCTGACGCACGGAATCGATAAGATAGAATGGTCCGAATGAGCTGTTTCGGATTATCGAAGAATGGGGTCGAATATGTCCGGGCCGAGTTTTGCGGAGATCAGCGCTTTTGTGACGGTGTTGGAGCAGACCAGTTTTGCCAATGCCTCAAGGCACTTGGGATTGTCGCCGCCGCGCGTGAGCGAACTCGTGCGGAATCTTGAGGAGCGTGTAGGCGTGCGGCTTGTGGAACGCACAACGCGCTCCGTGGCTCCCACCGAAGCGGGCGAGCGATTGCTGGCGCAACTCCGCCACGTGTTGGACGATTACCAAACTGCGCTGGAGTCGCTTGGTGAGTTCCGTAAAAAACCAGCCGGTGTACTTCGCGTCACCGCACCAATTCTGGCCATCGATTTCATCCTGGCTCCGTTGATTGCGCCTTTTCTGGCTCTTTACCCGGATATCAAACTGGACATCTTTGCCGAAAATTCCCTGACGACGGATATCGTCGCGCGCCGGTTCGATGTGGGCATCCGCCCTGGCGAATGGTTGGACCGTGACATGATCGCGGCGCGAATCAGTGACGATATAAAACTCGTTCTTGTCGCGGCTCCTTCCTATCTTGCCCGGCGCGGTACCCCTGCAATCCCGCACGATCTGATCGGCCACGACATCATTCGATTGCGCGTGACGAGCGGAGAAGTGATCCCTTTGCGCTTTCAGGAGAGCGGAAGAAAAATCGAGGCGCAGCTCGAAGGAAAACTCACCGTCAGCGGCAGTTTGCTTTCGGTTCGGGCCGCAATTGACGGTGTCGGGTTGCTGCAGGCGCCATTGAGTTTTGCTGCTGTTGACCTCGCCGCGGGGCGGCTGGTCTCTGTATTGGACGATTGGGCGCCTGCGCCGATGGAGGGACTGCATTTATTTTACCCCAGCCGGCGTCAGATGCGGCCCGCCCTCAAGGCTTTCGTGGATTTTCTGCGCAATCAGTATCGCGCCTCTTCCGAAAAACGCGCTGCAGCCTGAAATCACGCCAAATATCCCCAGCATTGTTCGATAATCCGAAACAGCTCATTCGGATCATGGGCAGTTATAGTTTTCGTCGTCGCGCGTCATTCTCCGTGGCGAGATTCAAAGGAGCTGACCATGCGCGACGCTTTCGCCCTCCCAAATCGCTCTCACTGGGCAATCGCATTCAAATCCGCGCTTTCAACGCTGGCCTACCGCGGCGTGGAGTTGATGCGGGCGCTGTCTCCATACCTGTTCGCGGCAATTTTTATCGTACTGTCTCCCGCCGCGCGGGCCGCTACCACGCCTGGCGAGCAGTTCGTGCAGCAGAGCCTCGATAAAGGCTATGCCATCCTGAATGACACATCGCTTTCTGCGGGGGAACGCGGCGACAAGTTCCGCGCCCTGCTGGCTAGTATCATGGATTCGAAGCGTGTTGCCGTTTTTACGCTAGGCATTTACGCGCGCACCGCCGGCGACTATGACCTGGATCAGTATACAAACGCATTCTCCGAATTCGTCACGGCGGTCCTGCAACATGATCTCGCGGGCAGTCCCGGAGAGAGTGTCACCGTCACGGGGTCGATTGCCCGCACGCCTGATGATGCAATTGTCGCTGCGAAATTGACCGGCTCAACGCGCGTGAACGGTCAGCCGATCAATCTTGGCTTCCGCGTTCGCACGTCTCCAACAGGCGCCTACGAGCTGGTCGATTTGGTGGTGGAGGGTGTGTCCATGGCGGTGGCCCAGCGCAGCGATTTCACCTCCTGGCTGCAGCAGCACCATGGCGATGTTGCGGCTCTTACAAGGGAGCTGCAAGCACGGGCACAAGAGTTTCGCGAGCAGGATATGACAGCGCAAGCGCCGAGGACCGCGCTCGCAAAGTAGGACCTCGACGCCCGGCTCAGATTCCCCTCAATCCAAAACGGCCCTAGAACGGCCGCCAGGTGTGGCCGTCACGGGTCAGCAACTCATCCGCTGCGGCGGGACCGTTAGTGCCCGCTTGGTAATTCGGAAAACCTTCGGACGGATTATCCGCCCACGCATCGAGAAGCGGCTGAACCGCGTGCCATCCGGCCTCAATATTGTCGGCGCGCTGAAACAGCGTCGCATCGCCGATCAAGCTGTCGTAGATCAGCGTCTCATATCCGGAATTGGGCGCCATGTTGAAATGCGCCTTGTAGGCGAAATCCATGCTGACGCTACTCAGTTTCATGGTCGGGCCGGGGCGCTTGGCGGCAAATTCCAGCGAAATCCCCTCATCAGGCTGGATGCGCAAGAGCATCCAGTTTGGATGCAGCTTTTCCACGTCGGTGCCGCGGAAAAATGAAAATGGCGCCTGGCGAAATCGGATCGCGATTTCAGTTCTTCTGCTCTTGAGATGTTTTCCGGTGCGCACATAGAACGGTACGCCGGCCCAGCGCCAATTGTCGATGTTCAGTTTCCAGGCGACGAATGTCTCGGTAAGCTAATCAACGGCGACATCGGGTGCGTCGCGGTAGGCATTCACGGTTTTGCCCAAGACCTCGCCGGAGGCATATTGTCCGCGAACAGAATTTTGCAGAATTTCGAATTCGCTGACAGGGCGGATCGACTGAATGGCCTCGGTCTTTTTGGCGCGCACGGCTTCGGCTTCGAATGAGACAGGCGGCTCCATGGCGGTCATGGCCAAGAGCTGAAACAGGTGGTTTGGCACCATGTCCCGTAGCGCGCCGGTCCTGTCGTAAAATGCGCCGCGTCTTTCCACGCCGACGGTTTCGGCCGCGGTGATCTGGACGTGATCGATATGTCCACGGTTCCAGATCGGTTCAAACAAGCCGTTGGCAAAGCGCAGGGCCATCAGGTTCTGCACGGTTTCCTTGCCGAGGAAGTGATCGATCCGGTAGATCTGATTTTCCCGTAATGTGGTGAGCATGCGCGCGTTCAGCGCCTGAGCTGAATTGAGGTCGTGTCCGAACGGCTTCTCGATTATCAGACGGCGCCAGCTTCCTTCGCTCTCCCGCGTCAGTCCAGCCGCGCCAAGTCGCGACACGGCGGTGTCGAAAAACCGGTCTGCGATCGCGAGATAGAAGAGATAATTGCCTGCCGTTCCAATCCTGCGGTCGATCTGCACAAGATGGTCGCGCAGCCGCGCATAAAGACCCGGATCGTTGAGGTCGCCTTGGACATATGTCATGCGGGCGCAAAGGGACCGCCACACCGCCCGGTCGAATTCATCGAACTGCACTTGGGCGCCCATCTGGCCAACGAGTTCGCGCATCATTGTGGCGAGATCCTGAGTCCAATCCATGGTGGACTTCTGCGCGAGATCGACGCCGATGACATGAAACTGGTCCGATAGGCGGCCCGTGCGCGCCAATTGATACAGCGCAGGTATGACAAGGCGCCTGGTAAGATCGCCGGCGGCGCCGAAAATCACGATAGCGCAGGGAGGCGCCGCCTTTGTCTCGTCCAATTCCGGCAGTTCGCGGATTTCGCTCAGCGATTCATTCACGGCAGACGGTCCCGGCACGTCAGACTGTTTCTTTCGCGCGCGCTTTCGCGTTTCTGCGGTGTTTTTTCCTCACAGGCAATCGCGGCTCGTCCGGCAGCAAGGAAACATGCTCGGTGACTGGGAGCGCAATCTGATGGTCCACACCTCCCCAGCGCTGTTCATCGACCAGATAGAGAGTGAAATCGAGTATTCCCCGGCCTGCCAGCTCGCCGGCTTTGAATCTGACGCCATGCCTCCCGAGCGGAAGCGGCACCGACATCCGGTCTTCTAGATCGAGCCAGCCACCGAATCCCAAATGCAGCAAAAACGGTGCGCCTAGCTCTATCAGCAGATCGCAACCCGTGGGCAGCGCATCAAACGGCGCGTCCAAACGCCAGTGCCAGGTTCGCGGCCTCGCGCTCCTGGTTTTCAGATGCTTTTCCACTGCGCGTAGCAGTTCGATGGGACGCTTGACGTCGCGCGCGTGGACAAGCTTCAGAAACTCCGCATGAGCCCACACCAGAGGCATCACCGAGCCTGTCGGTTTGCCGGGGCTCAGCCGGTGGTGCGGAAGGGCCGGTCCGTCCCATACCTGTTCGGGAATCAATCCGCCGCTGCCGGTCATGCGAGTCATCATTTCCAGGTAGCGAACAGGATCGTGCCCCAGCATCACATCGAAATGCGCGCGCTCCCCGGTGAGGAGCGGCCAGGCGCGTCCGACTCCCGAGCCGTCATAGGCACTGCCGTCCGGGTGTTCGCCATAGCCGTCCTCGTTGTAGCGGTGATACGCGATACCCTGCGGCGTTTCGACTTTCAGCAGAGCCTCAGTGACTTTGAGAGTATTCAGGATGCGCGGGTCCTTTGGGTCGCGCAGTCCCAGACGCGCGAGGTAGAGAAACTCCATGCCGAGCATCGCGGAAGCGGGCAGCGTCTGCTCCCATCGATTGGCGACATTCACGCGCCCGCGCAGCCCGCCGTCCGCCGCTGCGGGTCCGATGCGAACATAATATCCGTTCACGCCGTATTTTTCCGCGAGCTCTCCGCCCTCCACGTAAGTCCAGTCTTCAATGCGCTCATTCCAGTAATCGGCGAGCGAAAGTAGATATGCGCGCTCTTCGGTATTGAACAGTTCGGCTGCCGCGATCAGCGCTACAATCTCCACCGCCAGCGTGAACGGGCTGAAGCCGGAGATTTCTTCCCAGCGGTCCTGCGGGCTCATTGGGCCGTTTTGTACGATGTAGTTCGCGGCACGGCGCACCATTCTTCCCGCGTCCTCAGTGTAGGAAAGCTGGTCCCCTTCGGAGAGTTTGGCCGCTAGAATGATTGGAAACGCGACCTCGTCGAGTTGGATGCCGGTCCAGAACGATTTGCCATTCGGGAAAAAATTCTGGAACCAGCTTCCATCCGCATTTTGGGTCGCAATGAGATAGGTGAGCATCGAGCGCGCATCGTCGATCTGTCCGACGGCGAGGAGAGCAAGCCCGGATTCCACGCAATCACGGACCCATACGAGATGATAGCCTCCGGAGCTGTCGCTCGAATTTCCCCAAGGCACACTGAGGCTGGCGACGACCGAGCCGGGATAGGTGCGGTCCTGATGAACTTTCAGAACAGCCGCTGAAAGATACGCCTCGCGGCGTATTTGCTCGGGAGCGTCCGGAATGACCAGACTCTTTCCCCATTGGCGCCACTCCTCAATGAAGCCGTGCCGTATTGCGCCGAACCCCTGGGTCAAGCTCGATCGCGCGAGCGTTCGCGCGCCTGTCACCGATCCGGCAAAGCCGAGCGCGAGCGTACCTTCTCGGCCACGCAGCTCGCCCATGAGGGCGACATTGCCATCAAGGGCTTCGGTGTAGGTCCACGCCATTCGGCCGTTGTTGGAGAAATCCTGCCATCCATCGGAGATGCCCACATAACCGGCGCTGGTCCGCGAAAACCCTACGTCGCTGGTCAGGCAAAGCGACGGCGCGCCATTCCAGGCAACGAGATCCTCTCCGGCGACGGCATTGTTATTGTAGCCGCTGTTCCAGAGATGCGGCGCCAGCAATGCGTACAGTGTCAGGCCCTCACCGATCAGCCGGTAAGAGATGAGGACTACATCCCGCGATGGATCGGGAACTACCTCGAGTACGAGACGGTAGTCTTTGCTTTCATGCACGATGTGAGGCAGGGGGATGTAAGGTTCCGGCAGTGAAATCCGGTATTGATCGATTCGTTTGACTTCGAACCATCCTGATCGCCCGGCGATAATAAATCCGAGATCACGGATTTGCGGCAAACCGGTCTCGGGCCAATAAACCTCATTCAGGATTCCATAGACGAGCGTCACCCAGACGCGCCCGCTACCAAGCGACGTAGTGACCATATCTTTTGAGCTGGAAGTCCAGGTGGGTCGGCCACCCGGTGCGCCTGGGGCAATGCTCATTGTGTTCTGCTCCATGGTTCTGTTAACTTGCGAGCGAATTCCTTTGGAACCCGGACGTCCGTGCCGGTCTTGTGCCGGTTTCAAGCGCCGAAAGGGCTTCCACGAACGCAGCCCTGTGCTGTTCGTCAATAGTGGCGCAACCTCGCTCCACGAACGTACGGGACAATCTGAGCACCGCGATTAACACCCGTCGCCCATCACCTGTCAGGCGCACTGCCCAGCTGCGCCGGTCCGCACGAACGGGGTCGCGCTGTATCCAACCCTGCTGTTCGAGATCATCCAGAAGTCGCGACACCGTCATATGACTCAGCCCGAGCAGGCGAGCGAGTTGCGATTGGGATACGCCTCCGCTCTGACCAAGTTGAAGGATCACCGCTGCCCGCGGCGCGCTCATTCCCCGAATGCCGGCGCGCAATTCCGCGTCCCATCGCCTGCGTAGAGTGCGGGCGACGTCGTGAACCAGGCGAAGCAGATCGAGCTGCGAAAGCGCTGTGATCGAGCCCGCAGCGGCTCCGGCTTCCAAATATCTATGTGCCCGGTCGTTCATTCGAACGCTATCGTCTGTGTGCCGGCAGCGCGGCCACGTGGACGCCGGAACAGGAGAAGTAGCGGGAATACCACCAGTGTTGCGATCATCAGGAGCTTGTAGTCGTCAATATAGGCGATGATTTGCGCCTGCCGAGTGACGACGCTGTCAAGCGCGGCGCGGCCGGCCTCCGTAAATGGACTCCAATATTGTGCCACCGAGGTACTCTCGAACATCCGGTTCACGGCATTTACGTTCACCGCGATGTCCGCATGATTGGTCTGGGCATTGCGGGTCAGGAGCGCCGTGACAACTGAGATGCCGACGCTCGAACCTACATTGCGAGCCAGGGTGAAGAACCCCGCTCCTTCCGTGCGGTTCTCCTCCGACAGCGTCGCGAGTGACGCCGCGCTTAGCGGCACAAAGAGGAACCCGAGACCAACGCCCTGAATGACCCCGACGGTAACGATCTCGTTCGACGAGATGTCTGGGGTCCAGCCCGTCATCCTGTAGAAGGACCACGCCGTGATGGAGAGCCCCAATCCCAGGAGTACGCGCGTATCGAGGCGGCCCATGAGTCGTCCGACGACCATCATGCAGACCATCGTGCCGATTCCTCGGGGGCCCATGACGAGACCTGCCGTAACCACCGGGTAATTCATGAGATCCTGAAGGTAAGGAGGCTGCAACGCGAGCGAGGCGTAGTAGGTCAGACCAACCACCACACCGAGAAGCGAGCCGGCAGTGAAATTGCGGTCGCGGAAGAGCCGGGGCCGAACAAATGGCCGTTCAGCGGTGAAGGTGTGGGCGAGAAAGAGATACAGCGCAGAACCGGCGACGATAGCCTCGCTGACGATCTCGGCCGAATTGAACCAGTCCTTCTCCTGGCCTCTGTCGAGCATGACCTGAAATGCGCCGATCGCCAGGCTCAGCGTGCCGAAACCAAACCAGTCGAGCTTCTCCCCAAGGCGAGCCGGACTTTCCGCAAGGAACGCGCGCACTCCTATGAAGGTCAAAATCCCGATCGGCAAATTCAAATAGAAGATGTAACGCCAGGTGTAGTTCTCCGTAAGCCAACCACCGATCACGGGACCGAGGATGGGGCCGGCCATCACGGCAACGCCCCACAAGGCCATGGCGGATCCCTGCTTCTCCGGAGGATTGATGGCGATGAGGATCGATTGGGACAACGGTACAAGCGCTGCTCCGAACGCGCCTTGCAGCAGCCGGAAGAGCACGATCTCCACCACCGAATCCGCGACGCCGCAGAGCATCGATGCGACAGTGAATCCCGCGATGGAGACAAGGAAAAGCCGTTTCAACCCGAAGCGCCCCGCGAGAAAGCCGGTCGGTGGCGTCATGATCGCGGCCGCCGTGATATAGGAAGTCAGCACCCACCCGATTTCGTCCTGGCTCGCCGAAACGCTACCCTGGATATGGGGCAGCGCGACGTTAGCGATTGTCGTATCGAGCGCCTGCATGAGTGTGGCGAGAGACACGCAGGCCGTGATCGCAGTCCGATTGCCGCGAAAGGCCGGCATCTTCCTTATTCTCCGCCCGCGCGCGCATATCTCAATTCTCCCGCTGAGCGCGCATATCTGAAAACGCTCGGCAGGCCTCTGACATGGCCCGTGTCGATCTCGACAACGACGCTCATGCCGGCCCACAGCGGCGGCATGTTCTTGTCGCTGGTATCGACGTTCACCCGCACGGGCACGCGCTGCACAACCTTGACCCAGTTCCCGCTCGTGTTCTGCGCCGGCAAAAGAGAAAACTGTTGCGCTGCCGCCGGACTGATGCTGTCGACCTCGCCGTGCCATACGATTCCCGGGTAGGTGTCGACGGTTATCGTTGTTTTCTGGCCCGGACGGACGTGGGTAAGCTCGGTTTCCTTCGGCGTCGCGTCGATCCAGAGGTGGTCTGTGTCGACGAGATAGAATGCGACCGTCGATGCAGCGAGATATTTGCCGGGCGCGATACTGGGCACGTTGGTAGCCGTGCCTTCAAACGGCGCGCGGATGACGGTGTGATCGAGCTGCCGCTGTGCTTCGTTCAACTCGGCTTGCGCTTCGCGATATTGCGGAAGCTCACGCACCGGCGTATCCGCATTACCCCCAAGCCTGACAAGTTGGGACGCCACCTGTTGACGGAGAGCGTTGAGCTTGCTCGCATCGGACTTCAGAGTGAATTCCGCCCGATCAGCCTCCATTTTCGCGATGGCGCCGGAGCCGAGCAGCGCTTCGTCGCGACGATAATTGGCTTCGTCGAGTTCGACCTGCGCTTCCTGCGCATCCGCATCCGCTATCAACTGCTTGTAGTCCGCTTTCATCGACTCCAGAGTGAGCCCAATCTGCGCAAGCGTACTTTTGGCTCTGTCGACGGCAATCTGGAATTGCCGTGGTTCGAGCCGGTAAAGCACCCGGCCCGCCGGCACGCGTTCATTGTTGGTGACGTCGACTTCGGTAACGATTCCAGGCACATCCGTGGAGATGCCGACTTGACGCGCATTCACATAGGAATCGTCGGTTGATACGAAGCGCCCGCCCGTGGCGTAGACATAACCGCCGGCGAGCAGAGCAAGCGGCAGGAGCGCGAATAACACCACACGAAGCCATCGCCGGCTCGAAGGCTTGTGGACCGGCTTCGTGCTTGCGGAGAAGCTCCTTTCGTCGCCATCAGGATGTGCAAGTTTGCCGCTGGTTCGTTCGCGCATATCCGCGTCGAGATTGGGAGCGTTCACGGTCGGCTCCCTTCAATGAACCGCGATATAAGCGTCTCGAAGCACATTTGTTTCGAGCTCGAGTTCATCCAGCGCGTGCTTCACGACGTCTCCGATACTGATGATGCCTGCCAATCGGCCGGAAACTATCACTGGCATATGGGTGATGCGTTGACGGGTCATCTGCGCCATGACCTGCTTGACTTTGTCTTCTGGAGCGACGGAGACGAAGGCCGGATGCATGACGTCCATGACACGCAGATCGGTCATTCCCCAGCCATGGCGTGCGAACGCTCTCACAATGTCGCGGTTCATCAGCATACCAACGACCTTGTCGCCGGAGGTAACCACAAGTGCTCCGATATTCGCCATCGTCATGATTCTCGCAGCGTGCTGGATAGCAGCGTGCTGCTCGATCGTGGAAACTTCGGAGCTCTTTTGCTTGAGGATGGATTGCACGTTCATCGTATTCTCCATTGAACCTGGTAAATGTGTCAGCTCGCCGAAGCCGTTCTGGCGCTTTGAGACGACGGATCGTCCAAGCGCAATTTCTGTGTGCGGTTCTGCAGCTCGCGGGTCAGGGCCGAAATGTCGCCGTGGTGCTGTTGCAGCCAGGAGGTGAAATCGCCGCGCTGCGCCACCGCCATGGAGATACCTTCGATCTGCACATCGACGAGTGTGTCGGCGCCATTCGCGTCCTTGAGGATGCGGAAAGCCATATTGATGGCCGCGCCGTTGGCTCGCTGCGAACCGCTGAGTTTCGCACGGACGATGACATCGTCGGGCGCACGAACCACCGAGCCCGTGACAGTGAGCGTTTGCCCGGGATTGCCGGCGACATTGCGCTGCAACACCGTCACAACGAACTCAGAAAAGGCATTCGAGAAGTCTTGCATCTGCGCCTCGGAGGCACCGCGTGCATAGGACCCAAGCGTGAAAAGGGCGACACGCTTGGAGTCCATGATGCTCGCCAGAAGTGCCCGCAATCTGTCGCCGCGCTCCTGCCGGCTGAGCGAAACATCATTCAGGAGCGCGTAAGCGTTGTTGATGTTCTGCTGAACGAACGTCTCCGCAGGAGTTGCCGCGTGGGCGTCTTGGGACAGCACAACAAAGAGTGCTGCGAAGAGATATGGAGACAGCGTCCGTAGCGCCACCATGCAGCGGTAAGACAGCGACGACAGAAGCGACTTGATCGCAATCATGTTTTGCGACGTGTTCGATTGGGCGGGGAGAGCGTAATGCATGATCGGCTCCTTAAATCTTGCGCGACGGACAGTGGAACCGCGCGCGATAAAGGATAAGACAGGATGATCTGAATGAGCTGTTCTGGAATGCCGAAGAATAAGATTTACGACCGTCGGTCATGTTCCGGGCTGCAGCGGCAATTGTGCCAAGGAGCAATGCTTTTTTGACGGCTTTCCGATGGCGTCGATTGAGCGATTGGGATGGTTGCGTCGGGCCGGAATGGCCGGAGGCAACAACTCCGGCCCGGCGCGCCGATACCTGCGCCTCACGTTTCCACAATGCCGGGATCGTACGGAACTAGCATAACGTCCGGCCCCGTCAGCAAATAGTCCGAGTCCAGATCAGTTCCGCCGGCATTCTGGCCATTCGCGGGGACGATACGAATTTTGCCTGATTGAGCCGGAGCGATGGTTACGGCGAATGCAGCGGCAAGGCAGATCCTGGCGAGGGTGGCGATCTTCATTTGAGCCTCCACGGCGCAACGCAAGCGTGGTCCCAGCCCTGCAAACAAATAAGGGGCGATTCTGCGAATGCGGTATTTCGATTTCCCGAATGATGGCGATAGCGCCGAGCGCCCTCGCAACAGCGTTTTACTTGCAGTTACCCAGGCGACGAAGTCGGGAAGGAGAACATGAAATGAGCGTTTTGCGTACGCGCTTTATCGTGCCGCTCGCTGCAAGCCTGATGCTGTCGGCCGGTTCTGCGCTGGCAGCGGAAGGCCACGGCGGTGGATTTCATGGCGCAATGGCGGCGCCGCACGTCGAGGGGCACTTCGGCGGCGCGCAGCGTTTCGGCAGCGCCGATCATTTCGCGCCGCACCGGCAGGCATTCGGCGACCACCGGAACCATTTCGATTTTCACGGCCACGACTTTGGTCATTTTACCCCAGAAGAACGCGCGCATTGGAGGGGCGGAAACTGGCGGCATGAGTGGCACGATGGCCGGCTGGGGTGGTGGTGGATCTTAGACGGCGACTGGTACTTCTATCCCGAACCGCTTTATCCGTACCCTGACTATATCGCTCCAGACAGTGCGAGCGGCTGGTATTACTGCGCCACCCCGCCCGGCTACTACCCATATGTCGCGTCTTGTGATGTCCCCTGGCAGGTTGTTCCGCCGGTTGCGCCACCTCCATGACAACAACTGCATGCAGGCACACGACGCAGCGGTTTTTTCCCTGAACTTCGGGAGAAGGATTAGAGATGTACAGCCCACCGCGCCTCACCGGTCCGACGCTACAGAAGAGTCAGCTCGCAACCAGGCGCAACACGACTCCTCGCGAAGGTGCCGAAGACGCGGCATTCGGCAAAGAACTGGTCGGAATGATTCCGTTTCTGGAGTCATTTTCCCGCAAGCTGTGCAGAGATTACGAGCTTGGGAAAGACCTTGCGCAGGAAACGCTCTGCAAAGCGTGGAGTGCGCGCGCGAGCTTTCGGCCAGGCACAAATCTGAAGGCGTGGCTTTGCAAGATTGTGCGCAACCTATTGCACTCGCATCACCGGCGCTCCTGGCGGCGGTCGAATTACGATGAGGACCAGGTTGCAAAGATTCCTGGCCCGGACCATCCGCAATTCTGGTCCGCTCTTGGGTCGGACACCGTCCGCGCGCTGGACTTGCTTCCTCGCGAACAGCGCCTGGGACTCCTGTTGGTGACCGTCGGCGGCCTCAGTTATGCCGACGCCGCGCCGATCTGTGGTTGCCCCGCGGGAACGCTGAAGAGCCGCGTCGCACGCGGGCGACAGAAGCTGCTCGCGGCACTGGATGGCGATCTGCCTTCGTGGATTCATCGTCCGCCTCCCGCGCGCGCGGTCGACGAGCTGATCCGTGCACTGAAGCGGGTGATGCGGCGTTCCACATCGCAGCAGCAACACATTTCCGGCTTGCCGGCGCCGTTGTCCAAAATAGCGGCGTGAGTGGGACTCACCAGCGAGCGTCTACCGCTTCGACATGAATGATGCACAACCAAAGTGGAGAACAGCGATGATCGTGAAAGCCTGTGCGATTTGCCTGGCTATCGTTGCGGGTATTTCATCCGCATCAGCGGCGGAGCAGGCCGTGAGAGTGGGCCTGCTCGCCTGCAATGTGGACGGAAATAAGGACTCCTTCATCACACTTTCAAAGGACGTGCAGTGCGACTATTGGCCAGTTTACGGCGATGCCGAACACTACACAGGCACCATTTCCGATCTGAGCGCCGGTCTCGGAAAGGTTGGCGATGGAAAAATAGCGTGGGAGGTGCTCGCGCCGGCCGCTGAAGTAAATCCCTATGTCCTCGCGGGGGCGTATGGCAGGTTGGCACTCGCCACGCCGCGATGGACTGCCGGAACCCTGGTTGGCGGCGTCAGCCAATCGATCGCATTGCGGCCCGTTTCTCAGTCGGGCGATGCAAGCTTTACGAAATTTGCTATGGGCGTTGGCGGCCTGCTCCTGCGGCCGGAATCGCCCTGGCGTCTGTCCTGATAATGAGCGCGGAGACCGTGTCATGAGGAAATTTGTCATAGTGCTGGTTCTTGTGTCCGCGAGCGTCACACCGGCTTTCGCAAATTATTTCTCCAACCCGGAGATCGGGATAAGCCGGAACGTCGGATCGGCGGCAAACCCAACACAGCAGCAGGTGCACGACAACGAGAGGCCGGTTCCGCAGACCTCCGCGCATGAGGGCTTCGCGGAATTTGTGCTGCGGGCTTTCGGGCTGAGTGTCACTCAACTTCGCGAACCGGTAGCAAAAACAAACAATGTCGGCAATGGCCGCTGAACCGCAGAAATGGCCCACCGGCGCCGAAGCTGTCTGCAGCTTCGATCTTGCCGTGACAGCCGATTAAATCGGAGACGAAAGATGGAGTACGACTCCGAGACCCATCCCCATTCAGGCCAGAACCACGGCCTTCCCGATGATATCTCTTCCGAGGTTACTCGAATCCTCGACGCCATACGCCGACAGGTGCTCAGCAACCCGGAAGAAGCGCGACCGGCTGCGCTCCGCCTCGTGACCCTTCTGGCGCGGCGCGAAGGCGAAACGCCGAGCGCCCGCGGGGGTTTGGCACCCTGGCAGAAGCGAAAAATCGAGCGGTACGTGAAAGAAAACCTCGATCGCTCGTTGCCTGTGGACGAGCTCGCGGGGCAGCTCTCCCTCAGCGCGAGCCACTTTACCCGCGCGTTCGGGGAAACGTTCGCCCAGCCCCCTCATACATATATCGTTCGTTCGCGATTGGAGATGGCCCAACAACTGATGCTCTCCACTAGCGACGCGCTTAGCCAGATCGCGCTTGCCTGCGGATTTGCCGACCAGTCGCATTTCTCGAAGGCGTTCAGGCATGGCGTGGGCGAGAGCCCGAACGCGTGGCGCCGCCGCAATCTCACCGAGGCGCAAGTGCAGGTGATCGGGCGAATCGCCATCGGTGCCCGCCGGCTCGCGACTAGGCAGAGAGCCGCCACGGCAACGCGACCCTTACGCTGATCTCGATGTTCTCAATAAGGTGGGCGGACCAGCAGGGGGGACTGGTCCGCCCGCCCAGACATCGTCCTTTTGCGGAGTGGGAGGACGATGAACTCGCTAGATTAGATCGTGCCTTCGGCGTGCAGCTGATCGGTCGGGATCAAACCCCACATCTCCGGAATTTCGCCCATCTTGTGGGATAGGCCGACCACAGTAACCTTGAAGCCGGTGCCGAAGGTCGCCCCACGGTGCACGACATACACAGAGATCTTCTCGTCAAAGTATCTGCACGCACCCAGCATCGCCAGCGCCTTCGCCATTTTGTCGCCCTTCTCCAGGCCGGCAGCTATAGTGGCGCCGATCTTATTGGCTGATTCTTCTGTCTGGCAGGCGAATTGTGTTTCTGCCGCATGAGCGGGAACGGCAGACGCAACGAAGATCGAAAGCAAGAGCCGCTTGAACATCGTGCACCTCCTATCAAGGCGGACGACGCCAAAATACGCGCGCCGGTGGAGAAGAGCTGTCACGCGTCTAGCGCGAATTTTACAAATCGATCGCTTTGATGAGCGGCGGTGCGCGGCGTGTCCTGAGGTGATCGACCTGAGAGAGATTCCCATCCGCAGATAACCATTCGAAATTCCAAAACAGCACAGAATTGGCAAAGAGGTGCATACCGCTTTGGAGCAAATTGTATTTTGCGGCCAAGGAACACGGTCGCAAGAATCGATAAAAGCAAAGGAGAAAGTTGATGCGTGGATTGAACCGTAACCTTGTGTTCGCGGCTTTTATGCTAGCCGCCGCGCCTGTAGCGCTTGCTCAGGATCACAGCCCTTCAGGCATGATCGCCTTGAGCGGCAACGCGGTCGCAGTCGGAATTGGATACAGTTGGGGCAACGGAACGCTCGATTTCCATGGCGAGAAATATCCCTTCAAGATCGACGGCGTTAGTCTGGTCGATGTCGGCGCGGCCAGCTTCGACGGTTCCGGTGAGGTCTACAACATAACGAGCCCGCAGCAATTGGCTGGGAGCTATGTTGCTGCTGGCGTCGGCGCCGCGATCGCCCAGGGTGGGTCGGTCGTCACGCTACAGAACGAGAACGGCGTCGTCATCCACCTCCATACCACCCAGGAAGGACTGAGATTTAATCTCTCCGCCGGTGGCGTATCCATTCGGATGAACAACAGCTGAGCTACTACTCGCAATCCGCAAGCAGCTTCACGTTTCTGGCGATAGGGCAACGATCCCTATCGCCAGACCGTCATTAGCCCGTCCCCCACCCGAAATGCTGTGTGAGCGCTGCTATTTCAGCGTTTGCAGATAGGCGATCACGTCGTTGACGTCGTTCGGATTGGAGAAACCGGAAAACGGCATCCGATTGCCTTTGACCTTGCCTTGTGGATCGGAAAGGTATTCGCGCAGATTCGCTTCGGTCCAGGTGAGGTTGGCGCGCTTCATCGCGTTGGAGTAGCGGAAATCTTCCAGCGAGGCCGATTTCCGCCCCACAACGCCTTTCAAGCTCGGCCCGAGTGCATCGGCCTTCTCCGTATGGCACGCCACGCAGGCCGTGAACAATTGCTTGCCGTGATTCACATCGGCAGCGAGCGCGCAGTTACCGGCCAAGAGAAGGGCGCCGACACCGGCGCCCGCAAACGATAAACGCATGCAATTCTCCATTTAAAATTATGCCTGCACCAGCGGACCGGGGCTTTTCAGGTAATCCTTCTTGATTTTATCGACCGACCAATAGGCAAGCGCGCCCAGCGTGCCGGTCGGGTTATATCCGTGCTGCTGCGGAAACACCGACGCGCCCATGATGAACAGATTGTGCGCATCCCAAGCCTGGAGGTAGCGGTTCACCACGCTGTTTCCAGGATTGCTTCCCATCATTGTGCCGCCGGTGTTGTGCGTCGATTGATAGGGCACAATGGTGAAATTCCTGGGCCGCGGACGCAACGAATAGCTCGCCGGGTTCATCGCTTTGACGACGTTCTCGAGCTTCGATAACAGGTAACGCGACATTTTGTGGTCATTATCCGTGCCGTTGTAGGTCATACGCAGCAAAGGACGCCCGACGGCATCTTTGTAGGTGGTGTCGAGATCGAGATAATTCGTGCGGTTGGCGTAGACCGAACCCTGAGTGTTGAAGTCAGCGACCCCGTAATACCATTTGACGGTTTGCCGCTTCCATTCCGAGCCCCACTGCGGCGTACCTTCGGGCAGAGCACGCCCGCCAATAGGAGGCGCAGCGCCGCTTCCGCCCACGATGTATCCGCCGCCGAAAAAGCCGAGATCCGAATGGTCGAAATTCTCGCCATTGAAATCGTCAAACGCGATTCGGTCTCCCGGCGAGCCCATGAACGGATTGAGCACCTTGTTTTCGAAGAAAGCGGTGCCGTTGGCCTCAAATTGATAGCAGTAATTCTTGCCGACAACGCCCTTGCCGGTCTTTGGATCATAGGGCTCGCCAATGCCCGAATAGAGCATCATGTGCGTGTTGCCGAACGTGAACGCCGAGAGGATGACCACGCCTGCCGGCTGCTCATATTCCTCACCGGTTTTCATGTCGATCCAGGTGACGCCGGTGACTTTCTTTGCGTGTCTGTCGTAATTGATTTGCTTCACGAAGGCCCGCGTTTGCAGCGTATATTTCGGATCATTGCGCAACACCGGCATGATATTCGTTGCCGAAGTAGCTTTGGCATTCGACTCGCAGGAATTACGTCCACAGAAGCCGCAATATTCGCACTGCCCCAGCGTCACGCCGTAAATATTTGTGTATGCCTTTGACGGCGCCGAGAACGGCGTCGGGAATGGGTGATAGCCCACGTCCTTTGCGGCTTTTGCGAACAACAACGCCCCCGCCGAAGTCTTCATAGGCGCGCTCGGATATTCGTTGCTTCTTGGCCCTTCGAAGACATTTCCGCCGTCAATCTTATGCCCACTGAGATTTCCGGCCTTACCCGAGACCCCGCACAATTTGTCGAATTTATCGAAATAGGGTTCCAGCTCGTCATAGGTGACCGGCCAATCCGCAATCGTCATGTCGGCAGGAATTGCTCGGGCGCCGTAACGTTGTGTGATTTCACTGCGGATGCGGAAATCGGCGGGTAGGAAGCGCCAATGCAGGCCGCCCCAATGATTGGTGGTACCGCCGACGCCTTCGCCGGGCAGAAACGCGCCCCAGCGCCGGATCGGCAGCGCCATCTGATCCGAGTTGTTGCGAAAAGTAATAGTGTCGACCGCGTTGTCGATCATCAATTCTTTGCGCGCATTGTATTTCAGCTCGTCGCGGATACGCGGCAGGACGACTTCCTGTTCCGGCCGGCGGTCGGGTCCACGCTCCAGTCCCACAACCGTCAGGCCCGCCATCGTCAATTCTTTGGCCATCATCACGCCAGTCAGGCCCTGACCGATGACAACCGCATCCACGTCCTTCAGTTTCGTGACCATCGCTGTGCCTCCTTAGCTGAAGTCCGCGATCGATTGCGGTTCGGTGACGGGATAACGCTTGTCGCGATATTGCTCGATTTTGTCGGCATAAATCGCGGGCAGGCCCGGAAAACCGAGCATCCTCCACGATGCTTTGTTGCGATTGCCGCCATATATCGGATCGGAAAAGAAACCTTCCATATTGATGGTGAGCAGGGCGGTGAAGAACTGCTTCGAATCCAACCCATCGAATTCCGCCGTACCCTTTTGCATCGCAGTCAGCGCTTCGTCGCGTTTGGCTGGTTCGAGACGGTCGAATGTCTTGCTGTACGTCTTCTCGCACCAAGCATTGGCTGCCCGCACGCCTGCCACAAAGAACTGATGCGGCGTCAAGGGAAGTTGGTAACCCTGTTCCGGCGTGCCCTTGATGAACGGACCTGCACGGTACATGCGGTCTCCGCCGCCCCACGCGCTCGCAAGCTGGCGATCGACGAAAGCCGGAACGCCGCATTCACTTCCCGAAGGCGAAAGCTCATCCTTCGGAATGATGGTGTCGGCCGCGGCGGTAAAGAAAGCGGCCTCCTGCTGCGTCAACACCTGCCAGTTTTCGGCGGCGGGCGCGGCAGCAGCCGTCGTGGTTTTGACTTCCGGCGTACAGGCGGCAAGACCGCTCGCGGCCGCCGCAACACCGGCGCCTGCAACGCCCGCACCTTTGAGGAATTCGCGGCGCGGAATCGATTGTTTGGACATGGCAGCCTCCCTTTTGCGCGAGATTAGCCCGAATCCTGCGTTGGAGCGAGAGCCTCAAACCGCGCGCCGGAGCCGCCAAGATAGGCCTGCAAGTGATTGCTCAGGTCACGCGCGTCATCGCCCGCTCCATCGATGAAGGCGGATTTCCGCCGCCGCAGGAACTGCAATCCCATGACATACACGCCAGGCGAGCCGGTTATGCCGCCATCATGAACAATCTGGCCTTTGCGATCGAGGACCGGAATTTGCAGCCACGAATAATCCGGCCGGTAACCCGTAGCCCAGATAATGGTTTTGATCTCGCCGGCGGCCAGATTGATTTCGAGCGGCGGTGAGTCTTCGATTGCCGTCGGAGGCAGGCGCGCGGGACCTCCGATATTTTCAACCCCATGATCGCGCGCCCAAAGATCGAACGTATCGAGAAGCCGGCCCAATTTGAGGTCCGCAAGAGCACATTGGTTGCGCAACGATCCGGAGAATTGCAGCCGGCCATCCCTGATCCCGGCGAGGCGGCCCACCAGCTTCACGCCGATGGCGCTGAGCGCGTTTAAGTCCAGCGTCAATCGCTCCACCGTCCCGACGAGCTGCATGGAAGGAAGCCGGCGGGCACGTGTGATGTCATCGACTTCGTTGTAACGCTGATCGGAAAGCCCAGTCGCATCCATCCACCATTGGATGTCCTTTCCGCGATAGATGCGAGGCACGCGAACATGTTCGCCCACGGCAAGCGTCACGGGCCGGCCGGAGCGGTGAATTTCCTGCGCCAACTGAACGCCGGTCGCGGAGGCTCCCACAACCAGCACGCCGCCCGGCTCGAGTTGCTCGGGGTTGCGATATTGCATGGGCGTGAGCGTCTGAATGAAGCGAGGAACCGCCTCCACGCATGCCGGAATGCTCGCGCGATTGCAGGCGCCCGTCGCAAGCACGAGGGTTTTGCTGCGCCATTCGCCTCGATCCGTCTCCACCAGGTAGCCGGAATCGCTCCTCTTCACCGCCGTCACGGCCGTGTTGGTTTGCACGGGAGCGGAAATTACGCGCGCATAGCGGTCGATAAATTCAATCAGCTCCGGAACCGTCCGGAAGCCGTCGGGATCGGCGCCGTCGTAACCGTAGCCCGGCAAACGGCTTTGCCAGTTCGGCGTGAGCAGGCGAAGCGAATCCCAACGTTCGGTCTTCCAGGAATTGGCGACCCCTCCCCGCTCGAGCACGATATGCTCAATCGAGCGCTGAGCAAGGCAATGGCTGATCGCCAAGCCGGCATGACCGGCCCCAACGACGATGCAAGCGACGGTGCGAACGATTCAGTTTACCTCGACGCTGACATTGGTCGGGTTCGTGACAATGTCGAACACCGCCGACCGCTTCTGCGACTGGGCCACCAAAGCCTTGATCTCGGCGGGCGTGGCGTCGGCATCGATCTGGTATTTCACCTTGATGCCGTCAAAACCGTTCCGGACATCACTGTCGATGCCAAGAATTCCCTGAATGTCCATTGCCCCTTCAATAGTCGCCGACACGGAACGCAACTGAATCCCGCGGTTTTGCGCAACCGCAGCGATGCCCGCGGTCAAGCAAGATGCCAGGCCCACCAGCACTAACTCGACCGGTGTCGCGCCTTTATCCTCGGAAGCGAATATCTCCGGATGATCGGCATCGAACGAGAAGGTCTTGCGATGGTGTTGCTCCGTGCCAAGGCCAAAGAAGCCCTCGACGGTCGAATTGCTGTGCGTGCCATTGATCCATTTGCAGGATGCACGCCATTGGAATTTCGCGGCCTCCGGCGCTTCGGTCAGGGCCTTACGCGCGCCAAGCAGAGCTTCGACGTTGACGCCATTATCCACTGCGATGTCAGACGAGGCCATGTTCCCCTCTCCTTGCCGATCCCAGCCCAAACGAGATTATGCGGCCTGCCCCATGTCAAGCCACTGCTAATTTACAGAAACGGTACGTTAATTTCCCACCGTCATTACGAGGCCGAGCTGACAGCTTTCACGAAATCGGTTCGCAGGGCCAGAGGAAGCCGATCACCTGGTCGATGATGGCGCGATAAGAGCCGCTGCGGAACGTGTCGGGGTCTTCCTCGACCACGTCCTCGATCAGGTCTTCCACTTTCGCGGCCATGGCATCGCGCGACACGCCGGCGGGCAAACAAGCCCGATGATTTTGCTGCAGCAGCACCGCGACGATCTGGACTTTGCAGAAATTTGCGTCCTTTTTGCAGGCGGCAACGAATTGCTCAGCTGTCACGGGTGTTTTGGCGGGCGCGGCGCTTGCCGGCGCAGCGACCGCGCCGGCAAGAACAACGCCGCAAAGAACTATCCCTCTCACGCGTGCACCAGCGGCCCCGGATTCTTGAGATATTGCGTGGTGATCGCATGCGCTGACCAATAGGCGAGCGCGCCCAAAGGACCGGTCGGATTGTAGCTCTGGTTCTGCGGAAACGTGGAAGCGCCCATGATGAACAGATTGCTCGCATCCCATGCTTGCAGATAGCGGTTCACCACGCTGTTCGACGGATCGGTCCCCATGATCGTGCCGCCGGTGTTGTGCGTGGATTGATAGGGCCGCACATCATAATCGCCGTTGCGATAACGCGGCGGCGTCATGATGGTAGGATTCATCGCCCGCGCGATCTCGGCCGATTTCTGGCTTAAGAATGCGCCGATCTTGTAATCATTGGGCTTGAAATTATAGGTCACGCGGATCAGCGGCCGCCCCAGCACATCGCGATAGGTGGGATCGAGGTCGAGATAGTTCTCCCGGTGCGCGTAATTGCAGGCGGTGCCGTCGACATTGAACCAGCGGCGATACCATTTGGCGGTTGCCTGTTTCCAGCCTTTGCCCCAGCGCGGACTGCCCGGCGGCGTTGCGCGCGTGCCGATCGGCCGGCCATTGGAGAGACCCGCCGAGATATGCCCGCCGCCGACAAAGCCAAGCCCGGAATGATCGAAATTGTCGCCGTTGTAATCGTCGATCACCGATCCGAACGCGCCCGCCGCCATGAACGGATTGGATTCCTTGTCCTCGAAGAACACGGTCACGCCGGAGCCGGTGTACTGGTAGCAATAATTCTTGCCCACCGCGCCTTTGCCGGTGACGGGATCGTACGGCGTGCCGATGCCGGAATAGAGCATCAACAGCGTGTTGTTGAAGACATAGGCGCCCAAGATGATCAGGCTCGCCGGCTGCTCATATTCTTCGCCGCTGCGCGTATCGACGTAGACGACGGATTTCACCTTCTTCGCCGCTTTGTCGTAAACGAGATTTTTCACATAGGCATGCGTGCGCAGCTCGAAGCGCGGATCGGGCAGCAGCACGGGCAGAATGCTGACATTGGGCGACGCTTTGGCGTTGGATTCGCAGCCGAAGCGCTCGCAGAATCCGCAATAGACGCATTGGCCCATCGTCGCGCCTTCGGGGTTGGTATAGGCCTCGCTCGCATTCGCGGATGGCTGCGGGAACGGATGGTAGCCCAGCTTCTTCGCCGCATCCTCGAACATGCTTGCCGCGAGATTTCGCGACAGCGGCTTGTTGGGATAGTCATTGCTGCGCGGTCCCTCGAAAATATTTCCGCCGGCGATTTTCTGCCCGCGCAGATTCCCGGCTTTTCCGGAAATGCCGCAGAGTTTTTCGAATTTGTCGTAATAGGGCTCCATCTCGGCATAGGTGACGCCGAAATCCTGGATGGTCAGGCCTTCCGGAATCGCCCGCGCGCCATATCGTTGCGTGAGATGCGTCTTCAGGATGTAATCGGTTTCCAGCCGCCGCCAGGTCGCGCCGTTCCAATGCGAGCCCGCGCCGCCGAGATTCATTCCCGGCAGGAACGAACCCAAGCGCCGGATCGGCAGCGCCGTCTCGCTGCGCGAATGGCGCAAGCTCACGGTCTCCATCCCGGTGTCCTGGAACAATTCATGCCGGTTGGAATATTTCAGCTCGTCGCGAATGGAGGGGATGGTGAAATCCTCGCGCGGCATGCGCATGGCGCCGCGTTCCAGCCCGACCACCTTCAGTCCCGCTTTGGTCAATTCGCGCGCGAGAATGCTGCCCGTCCAGCCGACGCCGATGCAGACCGCGTCGACTTCCTTGAGCATCGTAGCCATCGGTTCGCTCCCCCTAAGAAAAGTCCGCGATCGATTGCGGAGCTTTGTCGTATTTCTTGTTGAAATAGGTCTTGATGTCGTCGCGATAGCTGGCGGGCAGACCGGGGAAGCCGATCATCTTCCACGCTACCTTGTCGCGATTGCCGCCATACATGGGATCGGCGAAGAAGCCTTCCATCGCGATGGTGAGAAGAGCGTCGAAGAACATCGCGCTGCTGAAGCCGGTGAATTCGGGCTTGCCAGCTTCCAAAGCCTTCAACGCTTCCTCGCGTTGCGCGGCCGTCAAGCGATCGAAATCCTTGCCGTAAGTTTTGCGCGTCCATTCATTGGTCGCTTCGATCCCGGCGCGGAAGAATTCGCGCGGCGTGAGCGCGAGCTGATATCCAAGCTCCGGTTTGGCGGGGAGGAACGGTCCCTGGCGATACAGCCGCGCGCCATTGCCATAGGCGCCGGCAAGCTGGCGGTCGATGAAAGACGCAACCCCGCAATCGGTCCCGGACGGCGTCAGTTCGTCCGCGGGAATCAGCGTATCGACCGCCGCGGTAATGAAGGCCACCTCGCTTGGCGTCAGCGTCAGCCAGACATCGGGTTCAGGTTGCGGCCGTGCCGCAGCGGGTGCCGCCGCCGCTTCAACCGGCGCCAAGCCTGTTGCCATCGCGGCCGCAGCCGCGGTTCCGGCGCCCGCGCCTTTGAGAAAATCGCGCCGTGGGATTTTTTCGTCTGCCATATGCTCCTCCCAGAGTTGCGCTCACTTTAGCAGGTTCCATCCGCTTGCTTGCAGGTCTTTTTGCTTTTAGTACCCGGATCAGAGATGCGGCCCGCCTCCCCCTTGTGGGGAGGCCGAAAACGCGAACGCGTTTTCGGGTGGGGGTGAGGGGAAAGTGAGTGACCGGCAAAATCAAAACCGCGGCGGAGGTGGTGGCGACCGTGCCCAACGGCGCGCATCTCGCGCTTGGCGGCTTTGCCATTGCGCGCAATCCCATCGCCATTGTCCACGAGCTGATCCGCCAGCAAAAGCGCGAGCTTATCCTCTCCCAGGGCGTGGCAGGCATGGACACCGATCTCCTCGTCGGCGCCGGCGCGGTGGCGCGCCTGATCATCGGCGGCGGCTCGCTCGACCGCTTCGGCCCCGTCCACTGCGTCAACCGCGCGCGCGAAAGCGGCTCAATGATCGCCGAAGATTGGACCAGCCTCTCGATCTGTTTTCGCTATCTCGCGGGCGCGCTTGGCCTCTCCTTCATCCCGATCAAATCGCTCCTCGCCTCGGAGGTTCTCGACCGGCTGGAGCGCGGCGCAGGCGCCGATGCGGTTGCCCGCATGTCATGCCCGTTCACGGCTGAGCATTACGTCGCGCTGAAGTCGCTGACGCCGGACATTTCCTTCGTGCATGTGCAGATCGCGGACGAAGACGGCAATTGCCGCATCGAGGGCCCTCGTTGGGACAATGAGGAACAGGCGAAGGCCGCCAAGCGCATCATCATCGTCGCGGAAGAGATCGTCACCACCGATGAAATCCGCCGCGCGCCCGAGCGCACCGTCATTCCCGCCCATCGCGTCGAGGCGGTCGTCCATCAGCCCTTCGGCGCGCATCCGACGTCCGTCTTCGGCTGCTATGATTACGACGCCGCGCATTTGAAGCTTTATGTCGATCATTCGAAACATCCAGTGCGCATCGGCCAGTACATCGACGGCTATATTCGCGGCAGCAAGGATCATTGGGATTATTTGGAAAAAGTGGGCGGCAAAGAGCGCCTCTCCCAACTGAAAGCCGAAAGGAATCCCGGCTACTGACATGACGGGGATTCGCGCCACCGAAATCATGGCCGCCGCGGGCGCCCGCGAATTGCAGGACGGCGAAATCGTCGTCGTCGGCATCGGGCTGCCGCAAATCGCCTGTTTTCTCGCCATGGGCACGCACGCGCCGCGCCTGACGCCGCTTCTGGAAATCGGCGTCGCCAATATGCGCCCCAAAGACACGCCGGTCGGTCTCGCCGATTCGCGGATTTTTTACCGCGCCACCTGCTGGAGCGGCTTTCTCGACGTGATGGGGATGAATTTGCATCGTGGCATCGTCGATACCGGCTTTCTCGGCGCGCTCGAAGTGGACCGCTTCGGCAACATCAACACCACGCTGTCGCGCGACGGCGGCAAGGTGCGCTATTTCAACGGCAGCGCGGGCGGCAATGATGTGGCCTCGCTCGCCAAGCGCGTCATCGTCGTGATGCGGCACGAGCTGCGCAAATTGCCGGTCGCGGTGTCGCATCTGACCAGCCCCGGTTTCGTCGGCGGCAAAAGCCGCGAAGACCTTTCGCTGCGCGGCGGCGGGCCGCACCGCATCATCACCGACAAAGCGGTGATGGGGTTTGATTCCCAAACCCGCTCCGCCAGGCTCGTCTCCTTGCATCCGGGGATCGAGTTGGAGGATGTCTTGGCGAATACCGGTTTTCCGCTGCTTCTGCCGGAGAAGATTCCGGCAACGCCGCTTCCCACCAAAGAAGAACTCCGGCTCTTGCGCGAAGAAATCGACCCCCACGGCGCCTATCTGGGCCAACTAATTTAATGGGCGGCGTGGCCGCCCAAATAGATCCCATTGCATTACTGCGCATGGAGTTCTTGAATCCCCCGCCCAATCGAAGACAAGGACCGAACCATGGCCGCTGAAGCGCTGCACAATGTGCGTTTTCCCAACGAGAGCCGCGCCTATCGCGAGGCGCGCAACGAGCTGCTGCTTGAAGAACGCGAACTGCGCCGCCAGATCGAGCGCGTCGCTGCGCAACGGCGCGCTCTGCCCCTCGGCGGTGAAGTACGCGAGGACTATGTGTTCGAGGAAGTCGGTCCGCTGACAGCAAGCTCGGCCACCGCCAAGCCTGTGAAGTTCTCCGCGCTGTTCGGCAACAAACCATCGCTTATCGCCTACAGTTTCATGTACGGACCGGAGATGGCCGAAGCCTGCCCAAGCTGTACCTCCATCCTCGATGGGCTCGATGGCGAATCCCAACATGTGATCCAGAATGCGAGCTTCGTGGTGATCGCGAAATCGCCGCCGCCGCGAATTCTCGAGCACGCGCGCGGCCGCGGCTGGACCGATCTGCGCCTCTTGTCATCGGCCAAGAATCGCTACAACGCCGACTACAGAGGCGAGAACGAGAAGGCCGAACAGCGGCCGGCGCTCAATGTCTTCACGCGCCGCGATGGAAAGATCTTTCACACCTATTGCACGGAGCTGATGTTCGCGCCGGGAGATCCGGGGCAGGACCCACGCCACGTCGATCTCATCTGGCCCCTCTGGCATCTGCTCGACGTCACGCCCGAGGGACGTGCTCCCGATTGGCGCCCGAAATTGAGGTATTAGGAACGTGCATTATGACATTGAGCTGAATTCCGCCGCGCATTATCCGGTGCGCGGCATTGTCGACCTTTCGCCCGCCATCGAGCAGGCGGGCTTCGGCGCGTTCTGGAAAGGCGAATCGAACAGCACCGATCCCGTGGTGCTGCTCTCGGCCATTGCCGCGCGTACCTCGAAACTGAAACTCGGCACCGCGATCTATCACATCTACGGCCGCAGCGCGGTCACGCTCGGCATCCAATCGGCGACGCTGCAGGACCTCTCCAACGGCCGGCTGCTGCTCGGATTAGGCGTTGCCAACAAGACCATCGCCGCCTGGCATAATGGCGTGTTCGACCGGCCTTTGCGCCGCGCCCGCGAATATATCGACATCGTGAAGAAGACCGCCGCCGGCGAACGCGTCGAATATCAGGGCGAGATCTACACCACCGGCAAGCGCTTCCAATTATCCTGGCAGCCCGCGCATCCGCATTTCCCGATCTATCTTGCCGGGCTCGGCCCGCAGATGACGAAGCTCGCCGGCAAAATCTCCGACGGCGTGTTCATCAACATGGCGACGCCCGCCACCATCCGCGAAATCGCCCAACGCGTGCGCGAGGGCGCGGCGGAAGCCGGACGCGATCCCGATTCGCTCGAGATCATCGCCAAGGTGCGCTGTTCGCTCAATCCGGACCGCGCGGTGGCGCGCTCCAAGCTGCGGCAAGTGCTCACCTTCTACAACATCGCCGATCATTATAAGGACATGCTGATCGCGTCGGGCTTCGAACCGGAAGTGACGCGCATCCAGGACGCTTTCAAAACGGGCGGCTTCAAGGCCGCGGCGCAATATATGACGGATGAATATATGGACAAGCTGCCGGTGATTCCGGGGACCTCGATCAAGGAAATCAAGGAACGGCTCGAGCCCTTCCGCGAAGCCGGCGTCACCCGGCTCGTGGTGCCTTACGTGCCGGTATCCGAACCGGTGATCGATGACGCCCGCCGCTTCGTCGAAGCGTGGGGCAAACCTTCCCCTTGAGGGATTGAGGGGCAATCTGCGACAGCAGAGCTGTCGCGCCCCGAAACGAAGCGAACGCGTTTTCGGGTAGGGGAAGTTTTTTGAACAAGGAGTCACTGCATGTGTGATTTTGCTGCCGATGCGGCTGCCGCAGAACAATTGCTGGTCGGCCGCGTGCTGACCGTCAAACGCGTGCGCGAGCTGAACGCCAAAGATTATTTTTACCAGATGCTCAAAGACAATCCGGAGATGCTCAAAATCTATCCGGGCATCGAGAACAATCTCCTGAAGAACGCCATCGACTGCCACATCCACGCTTATCCCGATTTCGTGCACCGCTCGCAGGATTTCATCCAGATCGCCATCGACGCATCCAAAGCCGGCATGCGCGCGCTCGCCTTCAAGGATCATTGGAACGTCAGCGCCGGCACCGCCTATATGGCGCAGCAGCACATCGATTATTTGATTGCCAAGGGCGAGCTCACGCACCGGGTCGAGATTTACGGCGGCGCCGGCACCTGTTTTGGCATCAATCCTGATGCCATCCGCGTCGCGCTGCAATATCCCAATTTCAAGATGATCTGGTTTCCGACGTTTACGTCATACGGTTTTTGGCGCGGCGCAGGTCAGCCGGAAAAAGGCAAAGTCCGTCTGGTGGACGAGAAGACCGGCAAGGTCTTGCCGGAAGTGAAAGAAGTCATGGAAATGGCCGCGGCCAAGCGCGTCGGCATCGGTTTCGGCCACACCGATTTCGAAGAGCTGCTGCCCTTGGCGAAACTTGCCAAAACCATCGGCGTGCGCGCGACGCTCGATCATCCGCTGCTCGAACTGAACAAGCTGCTGCTCGACGAGATGAAAGAACTGGCCGACCTCGGCGTGTATGTCGGCACCTATTGCCAGCCGATGATCCCGAGCCTCTATCAGCCGGTTGCCGACCCCATGGAAACTGTCGCCACCATCAAGGCGATCGGCGCCGAGCGCTGCATCATCGGTTCCGATTTCGGCCAGGTGCTGCATATGGATTCGATCGACGGCATGCGCGTCTTCATCCGCGCGCTGCTCGCCTTCGGCATCAAAGAATCCGAAGTCGCCACCATGCTGCAAAAAAACCCCGCCAAGCTGATGTACCTGGACGATTAGTTTTCCCTCTCCCGGTGAGGGAGAGGGCGGCGCGCCGCGCGCGTCAGCGCGCTACTGGCGCGCCGGGCGAGGGGGTAATCGAACCCGCCTTGCCAAAGCCGCCGGGAGAGGCTTCAGTGGGCTCGCTGCCGATACTGCCGGGAGTGCAACATGTTGCGAGGATTCATTGCTGGTATTGTGGTCTTGCTCGTTGTGGCGATTGCCGGCGGTTACGCCCTCCTGCAAAGCGGACTCATTCCAGCCAATGCGGACGCCATGCCTGGCGGCCTGGAGACCTGGGTTGCCAGCACATCGCTGAATGCGACCATCCAGCGTGAGGCGCCGAAGACTCCCAATCCTGTCTCGCTGACCGATGAGCATCTGATGGACGGGATCAAATTGTATGGTGATCACTGCGCCATTTGCCACGGCACGGCAGCCGGGAACGCCTCGGCCTCGCCGGTGGCAAAAGGCCTATACCCGAGGCCCCCGCAACTGGCTTCCGATGGAGTCGAGGACGATGCCGAGGGCGTTTCCTACTGGAAGATCAAGCACGGAATTCGCTTGACCGGCATGCCGTCATGGAATGTGTCCCTCAACGACCAGCAGATTTGGACCCTGGCCCTGTTCCTGAAACACATGGACAAACTTCCGCCCGCCGCACAGGACGCATGGAAGCAGGTCACGAACTAAACCAGATTGAGTTGACCCACCCTACTCTCACCATGGCCGCACTACAGGCGGCCAACCGGCCGCCGCGCGTCGGCACGCCGATGGACTTATGACTGGTTTGGATGACCGGCTCGGCGGTCGGCCACGGTTAATTATCAAAGCAGGATCGAATTGCTGCGACCGGCTTGAATCTGACGCTTCGGGCCCGCCATTCTTCACCTCCCCCTGGTGGGGAGGTCGGCGAGCACTTGCGAGCCGGGTGGGGGGCGGGCACCCAATTACACACCCAATTACACCCAGTCACCCCGCCCTGGATTTGTTTGATATAAGCTACATAACCCCTGACTTTTCCAACTTTACTCCGTAGGTCTAGCCTCATGGCATCCGAGTGTTTGGTTTACATCGACGGCATGCCGTCTTTATCCGCGCCCTGCTCGCCTTCGGCAAAAAATCCCTCTCCCCTTCTTGGGGGAGACGGCGACGCGCCGGGGCGTATCTGATCAGAAGTGTCGTGCTCAGATCAGCGGCTGTCTTCACCTCTTGGAGCAACCGCATATGATGGAGCGCACTTCACACGGGAGGCTTGTCATGGGTGGCGTCTCCGCGACTGCTGACACCCTCAAAACCATTCTCGCAGCGTTCAATGCGCATGATCTGGATCGGATCATGAGCTTCTTTGCCGAAGACTGCGTGCTCGAAATGCCGCGTGGGCCCGATCCGTGGGGTTCTCGCTATATCGGCGCCGCTTCCGTCCGCGAAGGCCTGCGTTCCCGCTTCGCCGGTATTCCCGATGTCCATTATGGCGAGGACAGTCATTTCGCTGTCGGGGATTTCGGTGTGTCGCAATGGACGCTTCGCGGAACAGCGAAGAACGGACAAAGGATCGAGGTTCGCGGCTGTGACCTATTAACTTTCCGCGACGGCAAGATCGTGAAGAAGGACAGCTATTGGAAAATCCGTGAGTGATGGCCGCCATCATGTCATGGCCTTCCCCGAAGGCGAGGACCGACCGGGCTATTGCCTCGAAGTCCAGATCGGTATTTCGCGCAGATGCGCGTCGATAATCCTTTTCACCGGTTTCGCAATGGCTAGATCGCGCGTGTCGTTCCATACCTCCGCGAAATTCCTGACTGTCTCATTTAGCGTATCGAGAACAAGCCTTTTCGAAAGGCGCGCCTTGGCCGCGAAACGCTCAAATTGCGCATCGGTTAGCGCGTTGAAGTCTTTCGACCCCGCGAGATTAAGGGCCAGTCTATCTTCCTTGACGTAAGGAATTGTCGAGACGAAATCATAAGCCGGCGCCAGTGCGGCTTTTCGCCGGTCGGAATAGATCAGTGACCAGTTCTTGAGGTGCATGTCTCCGTTGCCGATCAGAGCATTGAAGACAGTTCTGCGAACGAACTCTGCTATGCCTTGTTCGCCAATCTCCGCCCATATCACGCTGGCGATATTCTCATAATTGGCCGCCTTGTATTTCGTCTCGGGATAGAGACCGAAGATTTGAGCGAAGTCCTCGATGTGAACGCGCTCTCCGTCGCCAGTGCGGTCGAATCTCCTGATGGCGAACGCATATGGACCTGCAACTTCGATCCCTTCCGGGAGGCTTCCGATGTCTTCAATCGGCACGAGTTGGGTTTCTGGAACGTCGATCCCTATCCGCCGCGCCAATTCCATCATGGCGTATTCGTTCTCGGGAACGCCTTCGTGGGTCGTTGAGGGGAGCTTCACGATCCAGGAGCCGCCCGTTCCATCGACAGGGATCGTCAATCCGCCTGCCGCCTGTTTCACGGCAGAGAATTTCAGTTGCACGCCGGCGAGCGAAAAATGAAGGGCCGTATCTTTTTTCCGGCGACGCTTTCCGTCTTCTATTTCGTCAGAGGCATCTTCCGGCCAACTCTTACCATCCGCAGGGAGGATTTCGATTGCACCCGAAAGGTCGCGGCCCAACACCCAGAGCAGGAAGAATTCACGCTGCGGATCGACCCCTGCCCGCTCTGCGAGATAGTCCCGCATCTTGCCTTCCGGCAGGAGGTTCGCGAAAAGGGGAGACACCCGTGTTCTTGCCGGCTTTGTCTCGGTTATCAGTCCGCCGTAGCGATCCTTGAATGAAAGGCTAAGGGTCGGACGGCTCTGATCGTTGATGTAGTCCTGGTTGAACGCAAAGATATTGGTGTCGTCCGGCAGGCGTGTGAGCGCGCCTATGGGCTTTCCATACATGCGTATGTCGAGGACCGCCACGTCCGCCATTACTCATCCCCGGTCGTTAGTTGGTAGGCGGGTATAGATTCCCGCACCGGCTCTATTGCGCCGTGAGCAAGGGCATTTCGCGTTTGCCGGAGGGCGGCGGCGGCTCTGATGATCTGCTGTAGTTGCCTTTGCGTATTGGGATTTTCCGCCCAATTCTTGATGTGCTTCTGCGCGGCAACCATTGCCGCAAGTGCGGGGCGCATTTGCTCGATGATTTCCCGAACGCGGCTGGCAAAGCGCGGGTCGAGTTTATACTGCTGAATTTCCCTGATAGTGGTCAGGAGCTTTTGGAATTCCTCGGACTCCGGAAGTTCTTTCGCAAGCTTCTGCGCATCGTGCTGAACTTTGCTCAGCTCCTGAACAGTCGCTCGAACCTCTTGATTGGTCGGCCGAGCCGGTTGAGAGGCCTGTCGCTCAAGCGACTGGATGGCCGGTAAGAGTGCGCGAGGGACAAATGCGATCTCATAATCAAGCGCGCGCGCAATCTCAATAATGCTCGATAGCCTCGGATCGACCTGTCCATTCTCGATTTTCGAGAGATGGCCTTGCGGAATGCCGACCTTCTCGCTCAAGGCGCGCTGGCTTAGCGCCTTGTCCATGCGTGCGGTTCTGACCGCATCCGCGACATAGATGACCGCGGGCTTGGGAAGTGATTTAGATGATATGTTTTTCTGTATCATAATACATAGTAATATGTCATTACATATCAACTTGTCAAGATTGTGATGTATGTAAACATATCAAATAGAATTAAGATATAGAATAGCGTATTTGTTAAACCGCTGGCGGTCAGCCGCTTTGCCGTAGCCGACGCGGAAAAAGGCAAACCCTCCGCGGGCATTGCCGTCTACGCCGCCTTGCTGTGGACCTATGGCCTTCTCGATCAGCTCACCGAGATCGCTGTCCCAACCAAAGACGCCGAAGGCGCCGCGCTCTCTCTGACACGGAAGCGTGCTCGTCCCCCGCGTCAGGACACGCTGCGCAACGATCACTAGACTCATGGCGTGGCGTGCGCGCGCCGCTCGATCAACCTCTGCTCGAATTGAGCAAGCTGCTGATCGACGAGATGAAAGCAATTGGCCGACCTGGGCGTAAAAGCGTTTTCAGCTTCAGTTTACGCCATCATGTCATGGCCCTGCTTGACAGGGCCATCCAGCAAGCGCGCGTCCATGGGCGGAATTGATCGCACTTCCACCTCCACCTTGTGGGGTTGGAGGGCGAGTTTGCGACAGCGGAGCTGTTGCCGCCCGGAAACGAAATTTGCGGAGCAAATTTCGGGTGGGGGTAAGCTTCGAAATCCCCTGCTCGCGAATTCGGTGAAGCGCTAATCAGCCCCTATCGCCAGCCGAGGATCCCGAGCCTCTATCAGCTGGTGTCCTATCCCATGGAGACGGTCGCCACGATCAAGACGATCGCCGCCGAGCGCTGCATTATCGGTTCCCATTTTCGGCCAGGTGCTGTTCCTAGCCCACTATGCTGTGGAATAGAGCCGAATCAGTTGCGGATTCGGCTGCGAATCAGCCGAACATAGCAACCATCCGTTGCAGGCAATTGCACCACGGGGCCAAGATAGTGGACGAAGACGAGATACTGAAGGGCAAGTCATGGCTTGAAGTAATTGCCAAGTCGCTTGCTCATTTGACACTAAAGACTGTGGAAAAGGAACGGTCATTCAACTCCGTTATGGACCGCGTAGATTTTTTGGAAGGATTGGGGCTTAGCACCAACGATGCCGCGCGTGTGGCGGGCACAACGAAGGAATCAGTTTCCGTGCTTCGATCTCAAGCGCGCAAGAAGACGGGGATCAAAAGTGGCAAAGGCAAAGCGAAGAAGTCCACCCGCCGCAGAAAGTGACGACGCCACACCTGTAGTGTCAACGTCCGAGCGCATAGCGCGACTGCTCGCGTTGTTGGTCGTGCGCGAAATGGAAACGGATGACGCAGCCCTGAAACTATCAGCGGTAGGGTTTAGCGCCCGTGAAATATCCAGTTTGCTGGACGTAAATGCCAACTACTTGAACATAGCGAAATTCCGCAAGAAGCAGGCTGGCAATAAAGCGCGAAAGAAATAGCCGATGGGCCGTATCAACGCGCGCCTATTGGAAAAGATAGCCGATAAGAAGGGTATCACCGTGAAAGCGGCGTATCCGCTCGTTACCAAGGTAGTCCAAGAAACCTTTTTAGAGCGCGATCTGGCGGCTTTGGTGCTGGCGGGCAGGCTGGGCGTGGGCATAAACAAGTACTCCACAGCTGTGCAGCGCGAACAGGTCCGTGGATACATGGGCGGGGGAGCTAGGCCGAGAGATGCAGCGCAGCCACCAGTCCCCGTCGCGGCTGTGCCCGTTCGACAAAGGTCTGTTAAGCAGGGTAAGCGCGCCAAGCCCAAAGACAACTCCGTGTTCGTCATCCATGGGCGCGATCTCAAGCTGCGAGATTCAATGTTCGCGTTCCTCGCGGCGCTCGGCTGCAAGCCAATTGAGTTTCATCAAGCGGTTGCGCGCGTGCGCGGCACTGGTAACCCTTTTGTCGGCGCAGTCCTAGACACAGTGTTCGAGCAAACGCAAGCGTTGATAGTTCTATTTTCGCCTGACGAAGAAGTACTTCTCAAGGAGCAGTTCTTGCAGACGAAGGAAAAGAGAAAGCCGCGAGATCAGGCGCGAGCGAACGTTATATTTGAATCTGGGATGGCTTTAGCCCGCCACGAAGAAAAAACGATCATGGTCCAAGTGGGCGATATGGCTAGTTTTAGCGATATCGGCGGTCGTCACATGGCGCACTTGGATGACAGTTTTGAAAGCCGGAACGCGTTCGTCGAACGACTTTCCAAGATTTGCAAAGTGGACCGCTCCGGGAACGCGTGGGCTAAGGCAGGAAACTTTAACCCGACACTAGCGCCAAAGAAGCCGCAGCGCACACGTTGAACGGAATCTCCGCGAGGCAACCATGAACAAGAAGCAAAAGGGTGCCAGACAAAAGATAGATAAGTTATTTGAAACCGCGCCGCACACTTTGGTCATCCACTATTCGTGCGAAAGTTTCTATGACCGTCCCGACGGAACATCGCCACGCATAACATCAATCGCGATTCGGAACCTTGACAGCGGGCAGACAGCGTCTTTTTCCATCCATCAGATTGGCGAACGACACGGACAAGCTGCGAATACAATTGACGCGAACTATGACGCATTGGAAAAGGAGATGCTTACTGACTTTTTCTCCTTCGTGGAGCACCACGCCAATCACAGTTGGCTGCACTGGAACATGCGTGACATTAATTTCGGTTTCGGTGCGTTAGAACACCGCTATCGAGTGCTCGGCGGCAATCCTGTTGTCATTCAAGATGATGACAAGTTCGACCTAGCGCGACTGCTCGTTGATATTTACGGCGTCGGATACATTGGGCATCCAAGGTTGGATCAGCTCGTGACCAAAAACAAAATCACTCGCGTCGGCTTTTTGACCGGTGCCGAAGAAGCCGCTGCGTTTGTCAATCGCAACTACGTCGGTCTGCATCAATCCACGTTGCGCAAAGTGGATGTGCTGGCAAACATCGCTGGTAGAACGCACGACCGCACCTTGAAGACTAATGCAACTTGGTGGGAGCTAAACGGCGGCTCAATTCGTGGACTGGCTGACAATGTCGTCAGTCATCCGGGCTATGTGGTGTTTGGGGTGGTAGCTGGCATTGCCAGTATTGTTGGCCTTTTCGCTCTGTTTAGGTAAAAAAATAAAACTCTACGTTTGGGAGATCAATTAAGCCGCAGATTTGAATTTTTCGAAACACATCGCGAGTCGATCTCTGTCAGGTTTGTCATTCTCGCGTTGCGGTGGTCTCAATTTCCCGCCGTTAAATTGGCGCAACGCTTCGAGAGTGGGACCGTCCCGAAGGCTTAAAAGTTTCTCCGAGATATGAATTCCGAAATCGGCGTCGATCCCGATGAGCTGCGCATCGAAAGCGGCATGATGGATTTTAGAGAGCGGAATGCCGTTATTTACGACCGGCTGTCCGAACTGTTCATCGCCATCGTCGATGATATGGGCCGCATCGAGCAGAAGCGGTTCTGGAAGCCCGGATATCGCGCATTTTCCGCGATAGGCGGAAATAACCATTTCGCGAAAGCAGTTCTGGTGCAATCGCTGCTTGACAATTCTCAGCGCGTAGCGTCGCTCGGCGAGTGATTTGGGTGCGGCCGTTGCAACCTGAGAAGCGAATGCGACTTTTGCTTTAAGCGACTGCGGATCGAAGCCTACGATGAATGTTGGGATTATTGCTTGATAAAGTCCTGGTGCAATACCCAAGAAATATATGATCGGGATTTGACAATCGAAAGCGTTACGAAGCCAGCGGTTATCGGCTGAGTCCGGATCCTGGCCCATAAATGCGTAATCGATCGTATCATCACCGTTGAAGATCTGCTGATGCACTTCGCGCTGGTCGTCATACCAGACTCGACGGCCTGGTTGCGGGTATACGGTCTTAATCGAAAGCAAATGCTGCATCTGTCGCGGCTTGAAGATGCCACGCTGTGGATTGATGAAAGGAATTCGTTTGCCTTGATATTGAAAGCCGCCGGCCAAGTGCTGCGAAGTCAGATTGCCGTAGTTCTGGGAGAGGCGTCTCACTTCGGCGAACGCCGCTGAACGAATTGCGGCATCGCTGTCGATTTGATCGAACCGGAAATCAGCCGCAAAGTCGTCAAACTCGCCCAACGGACCCCCGAAAATCCAAATAATCTCTAGTCAACGCGAATCTCTCAGATCGCGCAACTGCGTGTCACCGGGTTCAACGAAATGGACCGGTGATCAGGCGTGCGCCGCGTTGAAACGTGAAATAGGCCCACAGCCAGTCGAGCGCGACGATCATGCGATTCCGAAAGCCGATCAGGAAGTAGATGTGCGCCACAGACCAGATCAGCCAGGCAACCAAGCCGCGCAGGTGAATCCAGCCAAAATCGATCACCGCCGCTTTGCGGCCGATGGTGGCGAGATTGCCGTAGTCGCGATAGCGAAACGGCTTAACCGGCGTCCCACCGCGCAGGCGCGCCTTGATCAGTCTGCCCACGTAACGGCCCTGTTGTTTGGCGACCGGAGCGACGCCGGGCAGCGGCTTGCCGGATTTATCCGACAACAGCGCTGTGTCACCGATCGCGAAAATCTCCGGATGGCCGGGTACGGAAAGGTCGGCCTCCACCGCAATCCGGCCGACACGGTCGCAGACTGCGCCGATCCACTGCCCCGCAGGTGAAGCGGCAACGCCGGCGGCCCAGATCGCCGTGCGCGTCTCGATGCGTTCCGCGCCGACCGCTACGCCCGCCGCGTCCACCGCCGTGACTGGGCGCCCCAGACGGACCTCGACCCCAAGCCGCTCGAGCCGCCGCCGCGCATCTTCGGACAGGTCCGGCGGAAAACTCGGCAGCAGACGGGGTCCTGCCTCGACCAGGACGATGCGCGCGGCGCGCGGATCGATGTTGCGGAAATCCTTCGCCAGCGCGCGGCGGGCGAGTTCGGCAATGGCTCCGGCAAGTTCGACTCCGGTCGGGCCGCCGCCGACGATCGCCAGGCTCATCAACCGCCGGCGCTCCTGCGCGTCCGTCTCGTTCTCGGCCCGCTCGAAGGCGAGCAGGATTCGCCGGCGGATCTCGGTCGCGTCTTCGATGCGTTTCAAGCCGGGCGCAAAAGCCTCCCATTCGTCATGGCCGAAATAGGCGTGGCGCGCGCCTGTGGCGAGCACGAGATAATCGTAAGGCACGCGCCGGCCGCACGACATCGCAACCGTGTGCGCCGCGACATCGACGCCGGCGACCTCGCCAAGCATGACGGTGATATTCCGAGAGCCGCGGACGATGCTGCGAATCGGCGCGGCGACGTCGGCAGGAGAGAGACCGGCGGTCGCTACCTGGTAAAGCAAAGGCTGGAACAGATGGTAATTCTCCCGGTCGATGACGGTGACTTCGGTGCGCGCGTTCGCGAGGCCCTTGGCGGCCCACAACCCGCCGAAGCCCGCCCCGACGATAACCACACGTGGCTGTAGAGTGTTTGAAGCGGATGAATTGGCTCGGGCCATGGGTCGGAAACCGGAAAAATCGGGCAGAGCGAGCTGGCCCGTTTTTCCTTACGCCGATTCAACAACAACCGACATATGGCCGGCTGCGCGGTCACGTGGATTCATAGGTTGGCGTAGGGTGTCACGCGCAGTCCGCTCATCTTCCATCGGGAGAGCATTGGGGGCATTTGCAGCCTTTGGGCCGGATAAGCCGGTTAAAATAATCGGCGCCATAATCGTAGAACAGTTCCTCGCCCGGTTTGATAGCTCGTTTGGCCATGACGTAGACGCATCCGCGCCATATCTCTATTTCGCAGTTTGGCCGGCATGAATGATTGATGTAGCGCGCGATATTGGTCTTTTCCCGTCCGTCGATCGTCGTTCGTTTATTGATCGCAAAGAGGTACTTGCTCTTGCTCGTCCATTCTTCTGTTGGGGAGAGAACACGGCCTTTGTATTCGACGATACACCGCCCTCTTTCTATCGGATCGGCGGTAACGAGCCCGCGCCCCGTGCGCGTGCGCCTGACCATGAGGCGAAATCCGCCGATCGCGAATTTGCTTTTTGCCATGCGGACCAGTCTACGATCTGGTCATGCCATGACTAGCCCGTTTTTGTTTCACCACACGCTGATTCCATGTGAATGCAAACTGCTCTGGCTGCGGATGGATTGCGCAGCTAAGATCAGCGGCCGTCAATTCCATTCCGCCTCACAGGGAAGCCCGTGCTCGTCGGCCAACTCGCTTTGATTGTTGCGGCCTTGTTCACGGGCGCGGCGATCTACGTCAATTTTGCCGAGCAGCCCGCGCGTCTGCGTCTGGACAACCGCGCTCTGATCGCGGAATGGCAGCCGAGCTATAGACGCGGCTTTCAGCCATTAGGCCAATACTATTGCGCAAATAATTGCGCAGTAACTCTTGAACTCTAGCACAATACGCATATATTTGCGCATTATCGAAGGCATGAAGTGCACAAGCCTGAAACGAACCGGAAAAAGGTCGTGGCCCGTCTGGAGCGCGAGGGCTGGGAGTGCCGCACGGTTGGCGGCCATGATGTTTACAAGCATCCAGGCCACCGCGGTCGTATCATTGTCCCGCGCCATACAGAGCTTTCGCCGGGTGTTGCGCGGAATGTTGCCAAAAATGCGGGATGGCTTTGAGCCTCCAGCCGGGCCGATTTGAAATATATGAATGGAGAACCGCAATGTCTCGATATATCGCCCTGATCGACGGCAAGGCCGGCACCTATGGTGTCACCGTCCCGGATTTACCGGGATGCAATTCTGGCGGCGCAACCACCGATGAAGCCCTGCGCAATGCCGTCGAAGCTGTGCGGATTTGGATCGAAGATGCTCGCGAGGAGGGGGAGAGCATTCCCAAAGCGCGATCAATGGAGAAAATCCGTAAAGATGCGGATGTCGTGGCGGCTTTGGCCGAAGGTGCCGCGCTCACGGTCGTGCCGGTCGTGATGGATTCCGGCCGCGCCGTACGGGCGAACTTGTCACTCGACGCCGGCCTTCTGGAAGCCATCGATGAAGCCGCGGAAGCGCATGGCTTGACGCGCTCGGCATTCATTGCGACTGCCGCCCGCGAGAAAATCATCAATCAAGGGTGAGACTTCCGAATCCGGCGTGCCAAGCTCCGCAAAGACGCTCACCACACGCCCGGGACCAGCCTGTAGCGCACGCGCGCGGCATAGTCGCCGTAGCCGGGAAGGCCTTTGCGCAGCGCGGCCTCCTCGATGAAGATGCGCACCGCAAGAGCGCCGAGGACCAGCGGCAAAACCAGCAGGCCGAGCCACGATCCGAGTACGAACGGCATTCCGAGCATGTACAGAATCGCACCCGCATACATCGGATGGCGCACAATCCCGTACGGACCCGTGCTGATGACGCGTTGTCCGCGCTCTGCCTGAATCTTGATCACCGGCGCGGCGAATGAATTCTCGCGAAAAGTCAGCCAGACGATGAGGTATCCAATC
>Ga0307477_10000333_pt1 | contig 55746 bp, 63 predicted proteins | sample atmos_gasesECM2C_FD_203316 | JGI IMG/M metagenome (GOLD analysis project Ga0307477, IMG submission 203316) | Hardwood forest soil microbial communities from Morgan-Monroe State Forest, Indiana, United States - atmos_gasesECM2C_515 | ecosystem: Environmental > Terrestrial > Soil > Temperate...
AGCGCCAGCATCGATGGCCGAGCCCTGGCGCAGAACGCCGCGGTGACCATGATCAACAATCGGATAACGGTGCCGACCTGCCTACCGGCACCCACGCCCACGCCGACGCCCACGCCGACGCCCACGCCGACGCCCACGCCCACGCCGACGCCAACGCCCACACCCACCCCGACACCAACCCCAACCCCCACACCGACGCCGACGCCGACGCCAACGCCGACGCCCACGCCCACACCCACGCCGACGCCGACGCCGACACCAACGCCGACGCCGACACCAACGCCGACGCCGACACCAACGCCGACGCCGACGCCGACGCCAACCCCGACGCCGACACCAACGCCAACGCCAACGCCAACGCCAACGCCAACGCCAACGCCGACCCCGACGCCAACGCCGACTCCGACGCCAACGCCCACGCCGACGCCCACGCCAACCCCGACGCCAACCCCGACACCGACGCCGACACCCACGCCGACACCAACGCCGACGCCGACACCGACGCCGACGCCGACGCCGACGCCGACCCCAACCCCGACGCCAACGCCGACTCCCACACCGGCTCCGACCCCAACACCGACGCCGACCCCGACGCCGACCCCGACGCCAACTCCGACGCCAACCCCGACGCCAACTCCGACGCCGACCCCATCGCCATCACCGACGCCGGATCCCACTGCTGCGCCCGTGATCGCGCCAGCCGTCGTCGGGGTTCCGAATAGCGGCGGAGGCGCTCCCCGGCCCGAAGGAGTCCGGGGACCCGAGGCTGTTCCTCGCAACCAGGGTTTTCGGCTGACCCTGGTCGGTCGCGGCCTGGGTAGCGGTGGTGCTCTTGGGGCCGGCTTTACACTCCGCGGGCGATGGACAACCGTCCGGAGGGAATAGCCGTCAGGTCCTGGGCGTCCCCTACCGGCTGATCTCGGGCCGCAGTTCGAACACGGGGTGATGGAGCGCAGCGCCCTGGGGATCGGTCAGCATCTCTTTCGCGCCGAGGAGTGCCAGCATGAAACGGCCGATGCCGAGCGGGATGTGGTTCACGAACGGAGCCAAGGTGTCGCGATAAAAGGCCTCCGCCTCGGTTGTCGACAATTCCCGGGAGGCAACCGGCTCGGCCTGACGATTGATGGTGATGGTGGCCCGCCCAGCCGCTCGAAGATTCCGGGCCCAGTTCGTCTCGCCAAAGGTGGCGAGCACCCAGCGCCGACCGTCGATCGCGACGACGGCGACCGGTGTGGATCGGTCCAGGCCACTGGTGCGACCACGCACGGTGAGGAGGGCATTCGGACCCATTGGCACCCCACCGCGAAGCATCCGGCGGGCGATGGGATTGAAGACGCCGACGAAGAATGGCGGGCGCGCCGGACGGTTGTCGCCGGGCGATGATGGATGATCGATCTGCTGTGCTGGCATGGCCATTAGGAACCTCCGAGGGAATGTCAATCAGATGATTGACATCAGCATAGCAGGTCGATCAATCAGTTGCTTGACACGCTCCTGTGCCTTTTCGGTGCGGCCAACCCGAGCCACCGCTCCAGCTGACGGAAGGCCCGATCGGCGCGATCGGCCGATGCGGTGCTCGGAAGGGTCGCGCTGGTGAGAGTGGCCATGATCAGGGCGGCGACGTCGTCGTTGTCGAGGTCGCGGGCAAGGTGGCCGGCCCGGGCCGCTCGCCGGAGCAGCCCGCGTAGCGTCTGGTGCCAGGCCTGGAACGCCTCGGCCATGATCCGAGCGAGCGCAGGATCCCGCGCGGAACGCAGCGCGAGTTCACCCATGACGGCACCGACCTCGGGCTCGTCGCGCAGCAGTTTGCGGACGGCACGCAGGTGGTTACGAAGCTGCTCCGCCGGGGAGCCGTGTGGCGCCAGCGTGGAGCGAAAGCGATCCATGGCGTGTGCCACGACGCCCCGGATCAGGGCTTCCTTGGTGGGGAAGTAATAGTGCAGGGTTGCGATGTTGAGGCCGACGCCCGCCGCCACCTCCCGAGTCCGTAGTCCCTCGAAACCCCGCTCCGCGATCTGGATAAAGGCCGCGTGGACGAGCGCCTGCTCGCGGTCTTCTTTGCGGGAGCGGACAGGATGCGCGGTCGGGCTCATTGGACGTCAATTAAACACTTGATTGAGTCACGACCGAGCCCTGATGGATCAGTCTCGCTCGAACCGACGCGTCTCTCTTCCGGGGTGCCAGGACTCGACGACCAGCCGGTCACCCGCCTCATTCAGGTGGGTGAGGACGGCCTCGGTGATGTCGACTCGGAATCGCCGCCCGCCGGCGACCGGTAACGCCGAGGCATCGACCTCGACGGCGACGCCTGCGAGCTTTGCCTCGCCCGCCCAAGCTTGCGGACGCCCATCCGGTGGATCCTCGTTGGGACTGTGGAGCGCCAGGCGTGGATCGCGCTCGAGATCATGCAGCTTGACCGAGCCCGGCATCATTCCGAGCAACAGCTCGCCGTCCGCGAATTCCACCTCGATGCCGCTGATTCGGGGCGACCCATCCTTGCGCAGGGTCGCGAGCGTCTTGTGCTTCCGGGCCAGGAATCGCTCCTCGACCTGGCGGGCGAGTGCCGGCTCGGCCGTGGCGAACTCGCTCCAGCTCGCCATCAATCCGACCCGAACCACTGGCGCCGCATCGGGTACAGGTAGCGATCGGTCAGAAAGTTCAAGATCCGGCGGGCGGCGGCAAAATTCTCGCTGACCTCGGTGAGCACCGCGGCCATCGGCGCGCCGCGATCTGCGCCCTGCTTCGCGATCCGGTAGGCGCGCCGTCCGAGCTGCTCGAGGAGCCATATCCCGTCGTGGCCCTCGGCCTGTTCCCGATCGCCCCGTCGCAACGCGCGCTCCAGCCCGCGCCGATCGCGCTCGGCGACCAAGCGCTCGGCGGCGTAATCCGGAAAGATGCCCGTCAAGAACAGCGACAGGTCGCCGAGCCGGCGGTAGACGGAGGGCCGCTCGAGCTCAGAGACCAGCTCGGCCAGTTCGATCAGCCGCATCGGATCGAGCTCGCTAAACCGTCGGCGGCGCCAGCCCCGGCTGGTTTTGATGAGCATGCTGCCACTGGCAACGTTCGTGTACGAGGCCAGTAGCTGGATCAGGAAAAAGCGTCGCAGCGGGTCCGCACCGAAGTCTTTGAGGCCCGCCGTATCGAAGACGGGTACGCGCTGCCGAGGGCCGACCCATTCTTCGACAAAGGATGCCTGGCCGAGGTCACGGACGACGCGATGGATCAACACCGCGAAAATCAGAAATGGGGTGCCTCGAAGCAGCGGGTCTCGACCGGGCACGCTGAAGAGCTGGCGGAAGGTGGCGGGATGGTCGATTAGCGCCTCGAGGCTGCTGGGATCGCGCCGTACATCAGTCCGGAGGTCCGCTGCCGACGCGAGCAGCTCGAGGTCGGAGTCGGACAGTTGCTCGAGATACAGTGAACCGACCACGCGAAAGGCTAGGTTCGGCCCTCGCTCGCTTCGGCCTTGCGGGCGAGGCCCTGCAATAGCGCCGGGAAGGTGTTGGCGATCTGGGAGGCCATCATTCCACCCACGACTGCGCCCAGCGGACCGCCGACGCGGATCGCCTGGCTGATGGTGGTCTTGCCCGTCGCCCCAGCCGCGACCTGGCACTCGAACGCAAACCGCGTCAGCGGAATCACGCTGGTCTCCAACCGGAATGAGCGTCCGGGTACGACCTCGGCCAGCTGAATTTGCCGCGTCCCCTGCTTGGTCTTCATCGTCCCCGTCGTGCCGGCGGCGAATGGTCCGTTGAGGATCATCGACTGGACGTCTGGATTCCATTCCTGCCAGGTGCTCGTATCCGACCAGATCTTCCATACCGCTGCGGGGCTGGCACTGGTCTCGACTGAGCGCATGTTGTCCGCCATTGTCATCCTCCTCGAGTCGTCAGCGCTGCGGTGCGCGACCCCCGATTCAGAACAACGTATACCACGCCGGCGACGAGGAAGCCGATGAAGTATCCGAAATCGGCGTCGCCGAACCACGAGGCGAACGGTCCGTGGGCTTTCAGGCCGAGCACCTGGAATTGTTCGGAGATGAAGAGAAGCGAAATCAGAAGCCCGATGACGAACGCGATCAGACCGGACGCATTCCAGTCGGGGGCGGTGCTGAAACCCATCGGCTCCCGATGCTTCAAGAAATAAAAATCGATCAACACGATTGCCAGCCAGGGCATGATCCAGTAGTCCAGCACGATCAGAAAGTTCTGGTAGTTCTGGGTGAAGTTCTGGTAGCCGATCAAGGCGACGATGAACGCGAGCACGCCGCCCAAGATGGCGAGCTGCCAGCGCGGCAGTCGGATGTCGAGCACTTTCGCCGAAATGGTGTTGGAGTAAAGATTCAGCACGTTCGCGGTGGTTGCACCGAGGATGACCGCCACCACGGCGAAAGCACCGAATCCGCCCATGGCGGTCTTGAGCGCGGCGATTGGTGTCGACGCTCCGGGGGCGAGGATCGCGACCAGCACCCCGACCACCTCCGTCAGGAACGAGGCCGCAACGGCGCCGATAAAGACATAGATCGCGATGTAGGACCGCGACGTGATTTCCGGCAGGTAGCGAGAGTAGTCAGACGCGTACGGCGACCAGCTCATGATGTACGAGAACGAAATGGCGAGCACGACGGCAAACAGCGCCAGCGTGCCGGCTACCGGCTTTGGGTGCCAGGCCGCGATCGTCGAACCGCGGGTCAGTGCGATCACGGTTGCGATGGCGAAGAGGATGCCGAGAATCAGCGCCATGTAGCGCTCGAAGGCCTGGATCAGGTTGTGGCCGTAGATGACGAGGAGCGTCTGCACTACGACGAGGACGGCCGCCGCCACCGCGAATGGGATTCCGGGGACGAGCAGCTGGATCCCAAAGCTCCCCAGGATGGTGTTGACCGTGAACCAGCCGGCCGTGCTCAGCCAGTTCAACCCAGCCGGGATATAGCCGCCCACCCGGCCGAAGGCACGCCGACCGATGAACATCTGCGGATAGCCAGCCGCCGGCCCCATGGCGGCCGACCAGGCCAGCACCAATCCGCCGAGGATGTTGCCAATCGCCAGCGCGAGGATCGCCGGGCCGACCGACAAGCCGAGCGCGACCGGGACGAAGCCGATGGCGTAGTCCGCAATGGTCAGGTTGGCCGCCAGCCAGAGCCACAGCAGCTGACGGCTATGGCCGTGGCGATCGGCAAACGGGATGTGCTCGATGGAATAAGGCTCGGGAATCGCCACCCGATCCCCGTAACGAGCCGACTCAGCCACGGGCTACAGCCTAACAAGCCCTGTCGATTCAAGGACTCGCTTGTTCGTCGTACTGTACAAAGCGGGCCGCGTCCGCGGAACTTTACCAAGGAGCGCACAGATGAAATACGTATTGCTGTTCGGCGAGACCAAGGAACGGGCGAAGCAATGGGAGGCGATGCCCGAGGCACAGCGGATGGCGGCCTACGCCCCGATCAACCAGTGGTTCGAGAAATACTCGAGCAAAATCACCGGCGGGCACGAGCTCCAGCCGGAACGCACCGCGACGACCGTCAAATTCAACAACGGGAAGCCGGTCATCACCGATGGTCCTTTCATCGAGGGCAAGGAATCGATCGGGGGCTACGCGGAAGTCACGGTGGCTGACCTCGATGAGGCGCTCGAGATGGCGAAAGGCTGGCCGACGGGGGGCCCCGTCGAAGTCCGCCCGGTGGTCGATCGGGGCGAGCCGCAGCGCTAGACCAGAACCGTTCCGCGACCGACGCCGCACTGACCGCGGTCTTCCGAGAGGAGACCGGCCGGTTGACTGCGGCGTTGGTCCGGATGTTGGGTGACTTCGACCTGGCCGAAGAGCTGGTGCAGGAGGCGTTACTCGAGGCGCTTCAGCACTGGCCGACGGAAGGCATCCCGGAGAAGCCCGGCGCGTGGCTCCTGACGACCGCACGACGCAAGGCGGTCGACCAGCTGCGACGCCAGGCTCGCTTCCGGGACAAGCTCGCTCAACTGGAGGGAGACGTCATGAGAGATGACACGGCGGAGGGAGACGATCGGCTGCGGTTGATCTTCACCTGCTGCCACCCGGCCCTATCGAGGGAGGCGCAGGTCGCACTCACCCTTCGAGCGGTGGCCGGCCTGACCACGATCGAAATTGCGCGCGCGTTCATCACCAGCGAGGCGACAATCGCGCAGCGTATCGTCCGTGCCAAGCGCAAGATCGTCGACGCGAACATTCCTTATCGGATGCCCACGGAGCGGGAACTGCCAGAACGGCTCGATGAGGTTCTCGCGGTCCTCTACCTCATGTTCAACGAGGGCTACCTTGCCACCGCTGGGGAGCAGGCATCGCGACGGGACGTTGCTGAAGACGCGGCGTGGCTGGCGGGGCTGATGGTGCGGCTGATGCCCGACGAGCCGGAAGCTCTCGGCCTGCTGGCCTTGATGCGGCTGCACCTGGCGCGCGCCGGAGCGCGATTCGATGCCGCCGGCGACCTCGTCCTCCTGCAGGACCAGGACCGCGGCCGCTGGGAGCAGGAGCGCATCACCTCGGCGATCGTTCTCCTGCAGCGGGCTGCGGCACTGCACCGGACGGGGCCTTACCAGCTCCAGGCCGCGATTGCCGCTTGCCACGCCGAAGCGCGAAGCTGGGGCGAGACCGACTGGCAGCAGATCGTGGCGCTCTACGATGCGCTGATCGAGCTGATGCCATCGCCGGTTGTGGAGCTCAACCGGGCCATCGCTCGACGCTATCGGGACGGCGCTGGTGCTGCGCTCGATGATGTCGAGCGCCTCGGCGAGGTGCTGGACGCCTACTACCTCTTCCACGCGACGCGGGCCGAGCTGCTGCGCGATCTCGGACGCGAGCCAGAGGCCCGAGCTGCGCTGGTCCGCGCGCTGGAGCTGACGGCCAATCCGGCTGAGCGCGCTCTACTCCAGAAACGTTTGTCCTGATCGCGCCGCCCGCGCATTTGGCCCGATCGTGGATCGCTGACCTAGGATGGAGGCGGCGAGCCGATGGCGAAAAAAGACGGCGGCTATCCGATGAAGAGTCCTCGTAACCGTACGCACGGCCTGGCGGCAAGGGCTATCGACCAGGTCGAAGACGGCATCTATATCGTCGTCGCGGTCCTACTTGTCGTAGCCGGCCTCTTCGCGCTTTGGGGCGCCGTCGCCAAGCTGTTCAGCGACGTCCAGCAGCATTTCGCAGCCGTTACCGTGGTAACCGACCTCCTAGACAACGGGCTCATCCTCTTCATCATCGCGGAGCTGCTCCATACCGTGCGGGTCACCATCCAGGAGCGGACGCTCGTGGTTGAGCCGTTTCTAATCGTTGCGCTGATTGCCGGCGTCCGGCGCCTGCTGCTCGTTACGGCGCAGCTCGCTACCAATAGCGCCGAGTTCACCTGGGGCCAGCAAGGCATCGAGATGACCGTCTTGCTCGCGCTGATCCTCGGGATAACGGTTGCCCTTGTGCTCTGGCACCGATTCCACATCCAATCCGTTGCCGGCAAGTCATAGGTCAATGGACCAAGTGGGCCAGTTCAGTTTCGAGATCGTCCCTCGCGGGCCCTTTGACCTCGAGACAGAAGTCGCACATTTCGGTGGATGGCCAAAGCTGGCGGATGACGTCGTCATCGCGTTTCCCGTCGAGGGTTGGAGCAGCTCGGCCGCCGTTGTCATGCGGCAGCGCGGCGATACCGTCACCGCCGACGTTCACGGCGCCAGTCAGGCGGATGCTGAACGAGCCTGGCAGCAAGCGCTGGCCACCGTCTCCCTCGATATCGACGGCGCGGGATTTCTCGATGTTGGGCGCCGCGACCCGGTCATCGGCCGCCTGCAGGCTGAGTACCGCAATCTGCGGCCGGTACTCTTTCATTCGCCGTATGAGGCCGCGTGTGCCTTCATCATCGGCCATCGCATCACGATCCTCCAGACGCGCCGCCTTCGCCAGCGGATGGCCGAGGAGTTTGGCGCCAGGATCGTGGTTGACGGCAACCCGTTCAGTGCGTTTCCCGATCCCCGAACGTTGCTTCGGCTCGAGACCTTTCCCGGCATCGCGCCGGCGAAGATCGAGCGCCTGCACCATGTGGCGCGGGCTGCCCTCGAAGGGACCCTGGATCGAGCGAGGCTCCGCTCCCTGCCGGAGCAGGATGCCCTGACGCAACTGCGAACCCTTCCCGGCATCGGTGAGTTCTTTGCGCAGGGGATCTTGATGCGGGGCGCAGGCCTGGTCGATGCGCTTACGGACGACGATCTGACACCTCGAGCGATCCAGTTGCTCTACAAGCTCCGCGAACGACCAGACAAGGCGGCGGTTCTGAAACGGGCCGAGGCGTGGCACCCCTTCCGGATGTGGACCATCGTCCTGCTCAACGTCTGGGTACGCAGCCAGCCACTCGATGTGCGCGGTCCCCGCCAGGTCCGCAGCCGCCGCAAGTGAGGGATCCCGACCCCCGGTACCCGCCGATCGGCGATTACGGGATGATCGGCGACCTGCGCTCGGCGGCGCTGCTCAGCAAGCAGGGCTCGATCGACTGGATGTGTCTGCCACGCTTCGACAGTCCCTGGATCTTCGGCCGGCTGCTCGACTGGGAGAAGGGCGGGTACCTTCAACTCTGCCCTCCGGGCGAGGCGCTCGCCTACCGGCAGTACCGCCGCGACTCCAACGTGATCCAGACCGTCTGGAGTAGCGACCGCGCGCGAATGCGGGTCGTCGATTGGATGCCGATCGCGGTCAAGAACAAGCGTGTCGTACCGCCCGAGTCCCTGCGCCTGATCCGGATGATGCAGCCGATCGCCGGCTCGACCGAGTGGCGACTCACCTTCAAGCCGCGATTCGATTACGGTCGCCAGGTGCCCGCGTTGACGCCAATCCGGCCCGGAATGCTGATGGCGGAGGGTGCCGAAGGCAAAGTCTTTCTCCAATATCCCGAGGAGGCGCCGCTCGAGCTATCCGATGGCGCCGCCGTCGTCACCGGGCGGGTGATGCCCGGACACCGCGCCGCCGTGCTGCTCCATTACCTACCGCGGGGGCGCAGAGCTCCGAAGCCGATATCGGTAGAGGAGGTCCACACCTATCTGCATCAGACGGACGACTACTGGGTCGCCTGGCTTCGGTCGTCGACCTACCGTGGGCGGTTCGACGAGCCGCTGCATCGATCGGCGCTCGCCTTGAAGCTGATGCAGTATCTTCCGACCGGCGCTTTTGTCGCGGCGCCCACGACATCGTTACCCGAGAGCCTGGGCGGCTCCCTCAACTGGGACTATCGATACACGTGGATCCGTGACACTTCCGATCTGGTCAACGCACTCCACCAGATGGGATTCGAAGATGAGGTGGATGGCTTCCTGCGCTGGGTCCGCGTCGCGCATGATCGCCACCCCGAACATTTCCAGATCATGTACACGGTCGACGGCGAGGACCGAGTCCCCGAGTATGTCCTCGACGATCTGGATGGATATCGCGGATCAAAGCCCGTGCGCATCGGAAATGCCGCCGCGGAGCAGGTGCAGCTCGACATCTACGGCGAATTGATCCAAACCGCGTATACCGCCTGGCAATCCAGAAAACACTTCCCCAATGCGCGCCGGGCGGTCGTGCTCAACGTCGTGGATTACATCCTCGAGCACTGGCAGCTCGAAGATTCGGGCATCTGGGAGTCGCGAAGCCGGCCGCGTCGTTACCTCTATTCCCAGGTGCTGCTCTGGGTTGGGCTCGACCGCGCCTTGAAGCTCGACCGGCCGTTGCGCATGGGAAAAGTCCGAAAAGCCGCCGTGCGACGAACTCGGGATCTCATCAAGCGCCAGGTGCTGGAGCTCGGCTATGACACGGAGATCGGCGCCTTCACCCAGGCCCTGGGCTCGAAGGATCTCGATGCCACGGCGCTGGCGGTGGCGATGTACGAGATGCTCCCGGTCAGCGATCCGCGCGTGGTGTCGACGGTGAAGGTGCTGCAGGAGAAGCTGAGCAACAAGGGCTTCCTCTACCGCTACGTCCCCGAACGATCGGAATTTCATCAGCCGGAGGGCGTGTTCATCATCTGCACCCTCTGGCTGGTCAACGTGCTGGCCCAGATGGGCCGAATCGACGAGGCGGAGGCGCTCTTCAGCCGCGTGACCGAAACCGCGAACGACCTCGGGCTCTTTGCCGAGGAATTCGACCCTGATACCGGCGAAATGCTCGGCAACTTTCCCCAGGCCCTGACGCACCTGGGCGTGATCAACGCCGCCTTGAACCTCGAGGGCCGTCCGTCCGGCAAGGGGCGCCGTTCGGGCAAAAGGGACGGCGGATAGAATCGACTCGCTGCGGAGCGGTCGCCTAGTCTGGTCGAGGGCGCGGCACTGGAAATGCCGTAACGGGCGTACCCCGTTCGCGAGTTCGAATCTCGCCCGCTCCGCCACCACAGCCGATAGCCTTCGAGCCGCTAGCCTTCTAGGTCTCGGTCGATGCTGCCGGTAGTTGCACCGTGACGCAGAGCCCGCCGCCGGGCCGGGTGGTGAGGGTCAGAGTTCCGTCGTGTGCCTGGGTGATGCTTTTGACGATTGCGAGGCCGAGGCCGACGCCTGCGTGGTCGGTGTGTATCCGTTTGGTGCCGCGAAGGAACGGCTCGGCAAGCGTGGAAACTAGCTCTTGGGTGAGCTTCTCGCCAGTGTTCTCGACGGTGAGTACCGCACTGTTGGGCTGAACGCTGGTCGTGACCCATACGATGCCCTGCTCAGGCAGATTGTGGACGATCGCGTTGTGCACGAGGTTCGTCGTCAATTGCAGCAGAAGCGCGTGTGAGCCGATGGTGGGCGTCACGTCGCCCGAGGTCTCGACGGTAAGGCCACGCTTTTCTGCGAAGGGGAGGAGTGTTTCCGTCGCTTCTTCCGCGATGAGCGACAGATCGAGGTATTCTTGGGTGAAGGACCGCTGGTCGGCGCGGCTGAGCAGGAGCAATGCTTCAGTTAGGTCGATCGCTCGGGTGTTGACAGCGCGGAGACGGTCGACCAGTTCGCCGGTGTCGCGGTTCAGATCGTTGCGGGCCACGTCGAGAAGTGTCTGCGTCATCGCCAGTGGGGTGCGCAGCTCGTGGGAGGCGTTGGCTGCGAATCTTTGCTGCTCGGCGACGTGTGCCTCGAGCCTCGCGAGCATGGTGTCGAAAGCGTCGGCAAGTTCGCGAAACTCATCTCGGCGGCCCGGCAGCCGGATTCGGTGGGAGAGCGATCCGGTCGCTGCCATGCGGGTGGCGTCTGCGATGGGAGTCAGCGGGGCAAGCATCCGGCCGGCGAGAAGCCACCCTCCAAGGAGACCGAAGACCAGCAGGAACGCGAGCACGATGGCCGCGGCCGGAGCGAACGCGTGCAAGAGATTGGACTGCGTCGGAAAAATACCATGAACGGGAGTGAAGATGAGCATACGGTCGGGGACGTAACGCAGGAGGAAGAACCACACGGCGGCCAGCAGTAAGACACCTGCGAGCATGAGGAAGCCGGCGTAGCTGAGGGTGAGCTTGAGGCGAACGCTCAAACCAGGGGCTCTTGCCAAGGCCTCCACCCTCACACCCGGGTGCCGGGAGCCGCGTCGATGCGGTACCCGACGCCGGCGACGGTGGTGATGACCCAGGGTTTGCCGAGGCGCTTACGGAGTGCCGAGACCGTGATGCGCACGGCGTTGGTGAACGGGTACGCGTTCTCATCCCACGCCCGTTCCAGTAGCTCCTCGGCGCTGACGACCCCACCTTCGGCAGCGACGAGAACTTCGAGTACGGCGAACTGCTTCCGGGTGAGCGCGACGTAGCGACCCTCGCGGTAGACCTCGCGGCGGAACGCATCCAGCCGCAGGCCCGCGATCTCTCGCGTGGGTGGCCTGATGTGGGCCCGCCGGCGGTCGAGCGCTCTGAGACGGAGCACGAGTTCCTGGAGCTCGAACGGCTTTGTGAGGTAATCGTCGGCACCGAGCCCGAACCCGGTGGCCTTGTCGTCCAGCCGGTCGGCAGCGGTGAGCATCAAGATCGGCATGCCGGTGCCGGCGCGGACGATGCCTTTGGCGATCTCGTCGCCGGACGGCCCCGGGATATCCCGGTCGAGGACGGCGATGTCGTAGACGTTGATGCTCAGCAGCTCGAGAGCGGTGTCGCCGTCAACGGCGATGTCGGCGGCGATCGCCTCCAGGCGTAGCCCATCGCGGATGGCCTCTGCCATATAGGGCTCGCCCTCGACGATCAGCACACGCACGCTCCGATGCTAGGACCTGGCGCATTTCGTCGACATATCGAAAAAGACATACATCCTGGCAACACCACACTGCCTTGAATGGCGGCATGTCCATAAGTAGAGCGCTCCCGATGACCGCCTTTGCCATGCTCGCCCTGATCGTCGCCGGCTGTTCGAGCGCACCCGCCGGCACCGGCAGCAGCGGTAGCAGTAACGCCGCCGACAGTCGTGAGAAGGCGATGAAGTTCGCCCAGTGCATGCGCGACAACGGCGTCAGCCACTTCCCGGACCCGGACGCGTCGGGCGCGCTCACCATCGATCAGGTCGTAAACGGCTCGTCGGTGGACCAGAACAGCGCGACGTTCCAGCAAGCCCTCACCGCGTGTAGAGACCTGGAGCCCGCGGGGTTCATGGGCCAGAAGAGGAGCGCCCAGCAGCAGGAGGCAGCCCTCAAGTTCGCCCAATGCGTGCGCGACAACGGCGTGAAGGACTTCCCGGATCCCACCCCGGATGGGCCCCTCATCGACACGAATCGAATCCCATCCTCCGCAACGGATCTTGGGATGAACAGTCTTCACGCTGCGATGCAAACGTGCCACGGCTTCGCGGCGGCGGCGGGGGTGACGGGAGGCCAGTGAGGCGGAAGACATTGCTGCTGGCTGGAGCGGTCGTTCTGGTTGCCGCCACCGCTGCTGGTGCCGTGCTCGCCGCAAGCGGTCGGAACCAGGCGACCCCGTCGGCACAGGCGCCACCGGCGAACACCGCGACGGTGGAAAAGGGCAAGCTCTCGGCCATGGTCTCCATGGATGGAACCCTGACCTACCGGGCACGATCGGACGGGTCGCCGTACTCGGTGATCAACCGGCGCAGCGGGATCTACACCGAACTGCCCGAGGGCGGCGATAAGTTCAACTGCGGCGACGTGGTCTACCGGGTCGACGACAGGCCCGTGCTGCTGATGTGTGGCACGGTCCCGGCCTACCGCGATCTGCACGCCGGTGACGCGGGCAACGACGTTCGTCAGCTCAACCAGAACCTGCACAAGCTCGGCTACGACCACGCCACCGGTGTCGGTATCGATCCCAACGACAACGGTTTCACCTGGAAGACGCAGCAGGCGCTCGAGAAACTCCAGCACGACAAGGGCTTCGTCGTGACCGGCGCGCTTGATATCGGTGACGCGGTCTTCCTGCCCGACTCGGTGCGGATCGCCAAGGTGGCCGGCGAGCTCGGCGGATCCGCTCAGCCGGGCGCACCGGTCCTGCTCGCCACATCCGACACTCCGGAGCTGCAAGTCGCCCTCGACCCGTCGTACCAGGGCGAGGTGGTGACCGGCGACATGGCCCAGATCACGCTGCCGGGCAACACATCGGTGACGGGAAGGGTGGACCGGTTAGGGAGAGTCGCCCAGGTCCCCGCGGGACAGAACAACAATGTCGGGCAGGCAACGATCCCGGCGTTCATCAGCCTGGACGACCCAGGCAAGGCGGGCGGGCTCGACATGGCCCCGGTCCGGGTGGAAATCACGACCGCGGGAGTGGAGAACGCCCTGAGCGTCCCGGTCACCGCGATCGTCGGGAGGTCCGGCGGCGGGTTCGCGGTCGAGGTCGTGCGCGCCGCCGGGCGACGCGAGCTGGTTGCGGTGAAGCTAGGCCTCTTCGACACCGCAGGCGGACGAGTCCAGGTCGATGGCAATCTCCACCAAGGCGATCGAGTGGTGGTGCCGTCGTCATGAGAGGCGAATCCGTTCTTGAACTGGAAGCGGTGACCAAGGTCTACGGCGAGGAGCCGCCGGTGCCCGCCCTCCGAGGGGTGTCCCTTTCCGTCCGGCGGGGCGAGCTGCTGGCGATCGTCGGCCCCTCGGGGTCGGGCAAGTCGACGCTCCTACACGTTATGGGGACGCTGGAGCGGCCCAGCAGTGGCGTGGTCCGGATCGCTGGGGTCGATGCGGCGCGGTTGAGCGACCGCGAGGTGTCGCTGCTGCGCGCTCGGGAGATCGGATTCGTCTTCCAGCAGTTCTTCCTGGCCGAACATGCCACGGTGCGGGAGAACGTCGCCGACGGGTTGCTCTACGCCGGCGTCCCCGCCGCCGAGCGGTACCGGCGCGCCGATGAGGCGCTCGAACGGGTCGGACTGTCCGAGCGCGCGAAATTCAAGCCGACCAAGATCTCCGGGGGCGAGCGGCAGCGGGTCGCGATCGCCCGGGCCCTCGTCGGTCAGCCGGCGGTCATTCTCGCCGACGAGCCAACCGGGAGCCTCGACAGCGCCACCGGCGCATCGATCATGGAGCTCATCAGCGAGCTCAATGCCGCCGGCGCCACCATCGTCATGATCACCCACGATGCTGGCCTCTCCGATCAGCTGCCTCGCCAGATTCGCCTGCTGGATGGGCAGGTGGTCTCCGATATCGCGAAGGGAGAGGCGCCATGAGGCCCAGGGGCGGACGACTGCGGCTTGATGACGGGCTGCGGGTCGCGAGTGTTGGGCTGCGCTCGCGACCGCTGCGCGCCGGGCTATCCGCGCTGGGGATCGCGATCGGAACGGCAGCCATCGTGGGGGTCCTTGGGTTGTCCGCCTCCTCGCAGGCCGGGCTGATCGCGGAGATCAACCAGCTCGGCACCAACATGCTGACCGTCGAGGCGGGACAGAGCTTCACAGGAGGGGCAGCGAATCTGCCCCTCGAAGCGACGGCGCGGATCACGCTCCTGGACAACGTTCAGCAGGCGACGGACACCGCCCTCATGAAGGACGAGAACGTGTACCGGAATTCGATGATCCCATTGGCCAACACTCACGGGATCGAGGTGCGGGCCACACGCCTGAACTTGCTTTCGGTGCTCAGCACCGGCGTGGCTCGTGGCGACTGGCTCAACACAGGTACCGCCGCCGAGCCGGTCGCGGTGCTCGGGTCGGCCGCAGCGCGACAGCTCGGCATCGACCGGGTCTTTCCTGATCAGCGGATCTGGCTGGGTGGCCAGTGGTTCAACGTCGCGGGCATCCTCAATGCCTCGCCGCTAGCGCCCGACATCGACCCCAGCGCCTTAGTCGGCTATCCATCTGCACAGAAATACCTTGGCTATATCAGCGTGGGTGGCGGCGAGGTGAAGGTCGGCCCGCCGAGCACGATCTACGTGCGTGCCGCCACAGGTCATGAGGCTGCGGTGCAGTCGTTGCTCGCGCAGACCGCCAACCCCGAGGCACCCTACGAAGTGAACGTCAGCCAGCCGTCCGATGTGCTCACCGCGCGGGCCGCTGCGGCGGGGACATTCAACAGCCTCTTTCTTGGCCTCGGAGTGGTGGCACTGATCGTGGGTGCCGTCGGCGTCGCCAACATCATGATCATCTCGGTTCTGGAACGCCGCTCGGAGATCGGCCTCCGTCGCGCCCTCGGTGCGACAAGGAACCAGATCCGGACGCAGTTCCTCAGCGAGTCGATCCTGCTCGCCGTCATCGGCGGCGTCGTTGGCGTGCTGGCCGGGGCCGCTGCAACGGCCGTGTACGCCAACGCGAAGGGTTGGGCCGTCGTGATCCCGGTCGAGGCGTGGTCGGCTGGCGTCGTCTCGGCCGTCCTGATCGGCGCGTTCGCTGGCCTGCTGCCCGCCGTTCGAGCGTCTCGGATGCCGCCTTCCGTGGCATTGCGAACGGTCTGAGCGAGAATCGGCGCTACGATGGGCGAATCGATGAGCTCCAGGGTGGTCTCCGCCGGAGTGGTCCATACCGTCCCGATGGACTTGAGACGGGTCTTGGTTGCTAGCCCAAAGGCTCTGGCGGCGTGGGAAGATCTCACCCCTCTTGCTCGCAATGAGTGGATCTGCTGGGTGGTCGCGCCGAAGAAGGCAGAAACGAGGAGCCAACATGTCCAGCGCGTGCGCTCCGAACTGCTGGAGGGAAAGCGGCGGCCGTGTTGTTGGCTTGGCTGCACGCATCGAACGGACAAGGAACTGAGCCCGTCGGTCCGCTGGGTGCTGAGCCGCCGCGGCAAAGCCTCGGCATGACCGACGCACCCGCGTCCCGACAGATCGATGCCATCATCCGGAAGACCAGCGGCTGGAGGGGTGAGAGGCTGGGCCAACTACGGGCTCTGATCAGGGCCGCCGACCCGGGCCTGATCGAAGAGGTGAAGTGGAAGAAACCCTCCCGCCCAGAGGGGGTGCCGGTCTGGTCCCGCGACGGCATCGTCTGCGTAGGCGAGGTCCTGAAGAACGCCGTGAGGCTGACGTTCCCAAAAGGGGCCCAGTTGAAGGATCCGAAACGGCTCTTCAACACGCGTCTGGACAGCAAGACGGTTCGCGCCATCGATTTCCGCGAGGGTATCGCCATCAACGCGTCCGCCCTGAAGGCACTCGTTGTCCAAGGCGCTCGTCTCAATCGAAGCTGAGGTTGCCCGAGGCGCAGTCCGAGGTAGCGGAGTGGTAACGGCTGGGAGACAGCTCGAACTCATCTGTAACCCTGCAAGCCGGCGCCCGTTAGCTAGACGGAGAGTGATGAGAAATGCCGCGCAGAGTCCGCGCGGCCTTCCGGTCTCTTGGCTTCGCCGCCGCGTTCATTCTTCCGGCTTGCGCCAGCCTTACTGAGGTTCCCCACCTGCCGGTCGGGCCAAGCCTAGCGGCAGGGAGCCCGTCCGCAAGTGCCTCGGCGACCAGCGCTCCCAGGCCGACCGTGATCGTGATTGGCGTCGAAGCGACCCCTCCTCCATGCACGGTGGACGGCATCCTCGCAACCTGGGACCTCAGCCGGCTCGCCGAGCAAACGGTCGTCATCCCGGTCGATGAAACGAACGTTCTGTCGATCAGGGGCGAGGTCGCAGCGGGCGCCGGCGGTGTGATCCTATTCGGCTCGTACGCGCCGGCAAACCTCGGAGCCGAGTTACAGAGTCTGGATGCTGCAGCGCCCGGCGGCATTGCCCCATTCATCATGACCGACGAGGAAGGCGGCGTGGTGCAGCGGATGGCCAATTTAGTCGGATCGATTCCCTCCGCGCGCCAGATGGGGGCGACGATGAGTACCGCGCAGATCCAGCAACTTGCCACCGGGCTTGCTCAACGGATGCGAGCGATGGGCGTGACGATGGATCTCGCTCCCGTTCTCGACGTCGACGGCGGGCAGGGCCCCAATAATTTCGATGCGGATGGCACGCGATCCTTCAGTGCGAACGTGGGCATTGCGTCCAATGATGGCGTTGCGTTCGCCACCGGTCTGCTTGCGGGCGGTGTCACGCCGGTCGTCAAACATTTTCCCGGACTGGGCGGAGCCGCGGGCAACACCGACGTCGTGGCCGCCGCGACCCTGCCCTGGAGCCAGCTGCAAAGCAACGGCCTGCGTCCGTTCGAGGCCGCGATCGCCGCCCAAGTTCCGGCGGTGATGATCGCCAACGCAACCGTACCCGGCCTCAGCAGCCTTCCGGCCAGCATCTCCTCTAGCGTGATCACCGGCGTACTGCGCCAGCGGCTTGGTTTTCAGGGCCTCGTGATCACCGATTCGTTATCGGCCGTCGCGATCAGCAGCGCCGGATACTCCGTGCCGCAGGCCGCGGTCGCCGCCTTGCGCGCGGGGGCCGACATGGTCTTGTACAACGCGGGGCCGGGCAGCGTTGCTCAACTCACCGATCAGACGGTGGCGGCAATCGTTGCTGCGGTGAACAGCGGCACGCTCAGCCGAGCTGCCCTTCAGAGCTCGGTGGCGCGGGTGTTGGGCGCGAAAGGCGCGAATCTCTGCGCCGCCTGACGGGCGGCGTCAGCTTCTGAGTACCACCCCGTTGTATCCACGCGCCATGCCCGTTGCCGGTTCAGCCGAGGCGGTCGCCCTCGGCCTCGCGCTCGCTGAGCGTCTGCCCGCCTGCCTGTGCGTCATGGAGGAACGGATCCAGCGGATCGACCAGGCCAATCCCGTCCTCCCCGAGGATTTTGGCCAGCGCGAACGGCTGATTCGCCAGTTCGCGGTCATGTTGATCGGGCGCTGGCTCGTTTGCGGTGAACGCGCCTCCGAGGAGGAAGCCGCCTGGATCAGCGAGCAGGGACGGGTTGCCGCCGCAGCCGGGCTCCCGATCTTTGCCGTCGCCAAGCATTACCTGAACTGGCGGGACACCACAATGGAGTTTGTCCGGACTCTTGCCCTCGAACTGCGGACCCCCGACACTGTTCTGGCGACGAGCCTCGACGTGATCCGCGCCAGTGCCGATGCCAGCATCATGCGGCTGGTGCGCGACTACGACGAGGAGATCCATCGCCTTCGGCAGCTGCTCGACGAAGAACGATTGAGCTTCCGCCACCAAGCGCTCCACGATTCCCTGACCGGAATGCCAAACCGCGCCCTGTTCTATGACCGCCTCGAGCTCGCTTTGGCGACATTCCGTCGCGATCGGATCCCATTTAGCGTCATGGTGCTCGATCTCGATCACTTCAAGGTCATCAACGACACACTGGGCCATCAGATCGGCGATCTCGTGCTTCGTCACCTTGCCAACCAACTTCGGCCCATGCTGCGCGAGGTCGATACCCTGGCGCGATGGGGCGGCGACGAGTTTGCCCTCGTCCTTCCCTCGGCTGACCTTGGGCAGGCGATTGCGATTGCCGAACGCCTGCAGAACGCCCTCAACACGCCACTGATTGCCCAGGGATTTCGCCTCACGCCCGAGGGTAGCATCGGGATCGCGACCTGCCCCGAACACGGCAGCGATGGCGAGACACTCATGCGCCATGCTGACGTCGCGCTCTACATCGCCAAGCGCGCCGTCCAGCGGATCGCGACCTACGACGGGGACAAGATCAGCGCGAGCGGTCTCGCGTAGCACCGACTGCCTGAATTCCGACATCGGCCGCGGGCCCGGTAGAGTGGGGCCGTGAATAAGGGAGACGCGTATGGCCGCTGACGAGCTCGTCATCAACCGCGTTCACTCGGCCAGCACCTCGACCCCTGGCCGTGCCATCGACAAGGTGCGTGATCACGAGCTCGTGATCGACGAGCCGACCCATCTCGGCGGCCCCGGCGAGCAAATCACGCCGGCCGAGGCGTTTCTCGCCGGCGTCTCCGCGTGTGGCGTGCTGCTGGTGCAGGGCGCGGCGCGCGACGCAGGGGTCCGCCTCGAACAGGTGGAGGTCAACATCGAGGCGACCCGTCATCGCAGCGATACCTCCGTCTTTCAGCACATCGACATGCTGTTCCGGCTCGCCGGTCCCAGCGAGACCGAAGCGAGCGATCTCGTCGAACACTACAAGACGCATTGACCGCTTTATAAGACGGTCGCGGTCGCGACCAGCGTGCGAGTGAAGATCGAAGTAGCCCCCTAGCAAATCGGCCCCAAATGGCTGAGTCCGGACACCTGCATTCGATGGTGATCGCCGATCGAAGGGTTACGCCGGCAGTGGGCTTGGAATACTCATGAGCCGCCGAAGGGAGAAGCGGCCGTTGCCGAGGCGCTCGCAACCGGTTGCCCGGGCGGGGCACGCTGTCTACCGGGCGCCGTCCGCGCGCTTCGACGCGGGACGCCTGGTCACGGCAGCGCGCGAGACCGTCCGGTTCAAGCTTCCCCTGGTGACGTCGCTGGGCCCGTGGTTTGTCGAGCGAGTGCGTCGTCTGGGCGGTGCCCGCCAACGACCTGCGTTCCGGGTGCTCGCGGTCGCGGTCTGGGCGATCACGACGGTCAGGCTCATCAGCGTCCACTCTGGCGGCCAACTTCACGTCAGTTTCGCTTCGGCGTGGGCCATCCCGGCGGCCGGCTTCGTCCTCGGTGTCATGTGTTGGGGGCTGCCATGGTTGCGAGTTCCGACGGACCACCTGTTAGCGGCCATCGTGGTTGGGATTGCCTTACCGCTTCTCTATTTGAGTTTTGCCGGCAATCTACAGGGCGGCGATCTGCTGCCGGTCTACATCGTGGCCGCCGTTTTCACCGCAGCCCTCTTGCCGCTCCGGATCGCCATGGCGGTCGCCGTTCTTGGTGCCGTCGCCGCCTCGGTCCCTCTGCTTTTGGGTTGGTCAGCGCTCTATGACCGCTCGCTGCTTGTTCTGGTATCGGTGGTCGGCCTGCTGACCTACACCCAGGCGCGCATGCTCGGCAACATCGGCCGCAAGCAACATGAGGCTGAGTCTCGAAGCCGCCAAATCGAGGAGAGTTTCATGGCGACCCTGGGCGCGCTCGCGGCATCGGGCTTTGGCAACGACCGGCCCATCGAAGCCCATTCCCGGGGCACCGCCTCGCTTGCCGTGGCGGTGGCGCGTCAGCTGGGCCTCAAGGGAGATCCCTTGCGGCAGCTCGAGCTCGCCGCGCTCTTGCACGACGTCGGCAAGGCCGGACTTCCCAGCGAGCTGTTGAACAAGCCCGGACCGCTGACCAGCGACGAACTCGCCATCGTCCACGAGCACCCCGTGGTCGCTGAACGCATTCTGTCCAGAGTGCCCGCCTTGCAATCGATCTCTCCCATCATCAGGGCGCAGTACGAACGATGGAATGGCAGTGGTTACCCGGACGGCCTGGCCGGCGAGAAGATCCCTCTGGGTGGGCGGGTCATCCATGCCTGTGCCGCCTTCCATGCCATGGCCTCGAACCGGCCGTACCGCGCCGCCATTCGGATCGACCAGGTCATCAACGAGTTGCGCCGGCAGGCAGGCTCGCAGTTCGACCCGCAGGTCGTCGAGGCTTTGATCGCCGTGGTGGAGCAAGGCGAGGTGGATCTCGCCAACATCCGGCTCGAGGCGGAGGCCCCTCAGTCGCCTCCGTCGCGCCAATGGCAAAAGCAGCTCGAGACCATCGACCAGGTTGGCGTGCGCCTTGGCCGGGAGAGCAGTGTCCAGCAGATTTGCCGGATCACCGCCGAGGTCGCCGCCAGCCTCCTGCCCCATGATCAGGCGCGCGTCTACCTGGTCGCCGACGACAAGCGGCGGCTGGTGCCGAGTTACGTCAGTCCTCCCGATCGGCAGGACTCTTCACGCACGGCGCTCGAGCACCGGATCCTCTTGCCTGGGGAAGGGATCGCTGGACAGGTGTTCCAGAACCGGCACGGCATTCTGCTGGGCGATGCCGATCCGGGGTTGGCCGGCTTCGAGGCGCCGGCGATGAGCGTCTCGGCGGTGGCGGTGCCGGTCATGCTGCACGACGACGTCGTCGGCGTGATCGAGGTGGTCAAGCTGGGTTCGAACCAGTACGCGCGCAGCCACCTGCGGGTGCTGAAGATTGTGGCGAACCAGATGTCTCTGTCGGTGGCCAACGCCCGCCTGATCGATCGCATGGTCGCTTGAGGCCCCACCCTGCCCTCCCCCGCAAGCGGGGGAGGGATGATGGGCTGCCCTCCCCCGCAAGCGGGGGAGGGATTTATGGGCGAGGTTAGGTGTCGGAGTACGTCGCTGGTCAGTCGCCGAGGGGGAGCGCCTTCGTGTGCTCGATCTGGACCGCCTCGAGATCGTTCGGGTTGAGCCCGAGCAGGCGGAGGATCGTCGGTGCGATTTGCGTCGTCTCGACCCAGCTGTTGACGACATCGCCGCCTTCAACCGGTCCGCCCGCGACCAGAATCGGCACGTCGCGGTCCTGAGGATTGTTCCCACCGTGCTCGGCGATCTTGCCCTGCTTTCCGGTGAAGACGGTGCCGTACTGCGCGATGCCGATCAGGTCCGGAACCCGGGCGTCGTTGACGCTGACACCGATGAGGTCAGCGGCTGCCTGGCCGGCGTAGATCGTGGCCAACCCCGCGCTCGTGTACGGCTTCGGGTTGCCATTGATGTCGGTCGACTTGGCCTGGCCGTCGGATCCGCTGCCATTGCCGTTGTAGTTCAGGAGGAAATTCTTTGCAAAGGCGGCGCCCGAGCGGTCGTTGAGCCACATCAGCATGCCGTCGTCGTCGATCGCGAATGCGACCAGGTCGCCGGTGTGACCGGCCAGCACCCAGGCCGCGTTGAGGTCGCTGATGACCTTGCTATCGGCGATCCGCGTCAGCGCCGAAGGGGTTTGCGGCGACTGGCCATGCTTGGCGGTGAGGATGATCACCGTGCTCTTCTCGAGGTGTCGGTCCTTGATGGCCTCGACCATCGCGCCGACCTTGGCGTTGATGTAGTCGAGCGCCCGTTGGAGTAATGGTCCGGGCGTCGTCCCGTCGGCCAGGTATCCGCCGGTCAGTCCATTAGAGGTCGGCAGCTTCTGTGCCGTCGAGACGGTCTGGAAGTTCATGCCGAAGAGAGCCGGAGTTCCGGGGCGGGTTGCCCCGCTGTGGTCGAAACCATTGATCCAGTTGATGACGGCCTGGACCTTGTAGCTGTCGTACTGCATTGTCAACGCGTTGTCGGTGGTCCAGTCATTCGTGGTTGACGTCGTCAGCGGCGCGTTACTGTTGATCTCCGGTGTGAAGAAATCCTGGACACCCGTCCCGGAGTTTCCATTGAAGACCTCGTAACTCGCGTGCTTGTCGGACCATGCTGTGCGCAGGCCGTTGGCGCGCGCCACCTCCATGATGGTGTTGACCTTGATATAGCTGTGTGGGTAGACGGGATTGCAGCTCGCATCCCGCGGGAGCTGCATCGGATCGATCAGCGCGGTCGCATTCGCGGTCAGCTGCAGGATGCTGCCGGGCAGACCGCTCAGCCCCTGGCCGGCATCGAGCCGGGTGAGATTGAGGTCGGCTTGCTCGAAGTAGGTGACCTCGGCTCCGGTGGCCAACCCGGAGCAATCGTGCAGGGCGGTGCCCGCCGTCGCCGCGGCGGGAAAGAGCGCGCGGTTGTAGCTGTCGTCGTAGTAGATGCCGGTGGTCTTGGGGTTGCCTCCGGTCATGGGCGCCGACATCCCCGGGAAGGAATCCGATGGAAACGGCGTGTGGGCGTTCGAGAACTCGACGCCTTGCCCAACCAGCCTGGCGAGGGTCGAGGCAGGATGGGTACGGACGTACCAGACGAGGTCGTTCTGGTGGAGTCCATCGACCGAGATCAGTAAGACGTGTTTCGCGTTGGACTCGTGGGCGCTCGCCGCAAGCGGTCCTGCGGTGGCCAGGCTGCTGGCGGCGAGTCCCCCAGCAGTGGCCAGGATCAAGGCGCGCGTGGACAAACGAAGCATGCATCCTCCTCTGCCGAATCAGCCGCCCCCGGTGTCGGGAAGCTGGCCTCGTGATCGGCTCTGACACCACCACCGTATGAGCTCGAGGTTATGAACAGACGAACAGGGGTTTAACGTGGCTCGAAATCGAGGTATAGGTTGTTCATGGCTCCGCGCCGATCTCTCGAAAAACTCTCCAGGCGGGCCGGCGTTGAACTCGGGCTCAAGGGGGCTCGCCAGGTCGCCGGCAAAAGCGCCCACACCCGGCGGCCGTTTCCGCCTGGACAGCAGGGCCGCGCCGGTCAAACGGGTCGCCGCCGCAAGCGCGATTCGGAATACCTGACCCAACTCAGGGAGAAGCAAAAGATCCAGTGGTTTTATGGCGTGGCGGCCGGTCAGCTCCAGCGCTATTTCGATGCCAGCCGACGCCGCCCGGAGGCGACCGGCGAGGAGCTACTGCGCATACTGGAAGAGCGGCTGGACAACGTCGTCTACCGTCTGGGCTTCAGCGGCACGCGGGCGCAGGCTCGTCAATTCGTCACCCACGGTCACGTGCAGGTCAACGGCCGGCGCACCGACCGACCCTCGTATGAGGGCCGGCCGGGTGACACGATCACGATCAAGCCGGGGAGCCCGATCGAGCCGTTGGTACGCGACGCGATCAGCCTCGGTTTCCGGGTCCCCGATTGGCTGGCATCGGATCAGCAGGCGCTCACCGGTAAGGTGTCGCATCGGCCGCTGCGCGCCGAAATCGATGTCCCGGCCGACGAGAATCGCGCCGTCGAGTTCTTCGCGAAGTTCTAGTCAGCCCCGGGCCGGCTTCGGCCGCAAGATCGCGCCGCAGGGATTACGTGGATCGCAACGTTTCACTGCTATGACCCTCCTTCGTATTGTCCTGAGCATCTTCGCGATCCTCAACGTCGTCTTTTGGGCGCTGCTCGCGTGGACCTGGGCCGCGAAGCCCGCGTGGGCTGCGCGTCTCCCGCTTGGGCTTGGCTCCGACAAGCGCTACCAGAGCACGGTTCCCGTATGGGCGCGGCTGGCGGCTGCGATTGCTGCGTTCTGGGCGGTGGCGTCGGTCCTCTACCTGACGGTCTACACCGGCGACCGGTTGGCGTTCGTCGCGCTCTTCACGATGGCCGCCATCTTCCTCATCCTTGCCATCGGCGCAGCCGCTCGCGTGTATAGCGTGCTGCAACTGCCCAAGGATTCGATGATGGGGATGTCGCCGCGCCAGCAAGCGCGCTAGACCGCCGCGTCGCCAGTACCGATCCGACGAGAATCAGGCCGAAGCCGACGATGGCTCCGACGGTCAGTGGCTCGTTGAGCAGGGTGACGCCCAGCAGCAGCGCGACCGCCGGGTTGAAATACGTGATCACGGTCGCCCTCACCGGGCCAACCTCGCCGATGAGGGCGAAAAAGACTAGGAAGGCGAGCGCCGTGCAGACGACCCCGAGGATCGCGACGGCCAGCAGCACGCGTGCGGACGGCAACGTCTTTGGTAGTTGCGGCAGCGCCAGTGGCGCATAGGCGATGGCCGTCAGTGCCAGCGATGCCGCCACCACCCCGACCGCCGGCAGCCGCGGCAGCCGACGAGCAATGATCAGCGGTCCCGTGGCGTAGCCGATCGCGACCAGCCCGACCTCGCCGACCGCGCCGAGGTCCTTGAACGATACGTTGAGGCCTACCAGGACCGCGACGCCGGCCAGGCCGACCATCAGTCCGGCCAGGCGCCCGGGATCCATGCGGTCGTCGCCGCGGGTCAGTCGCTGCAGGACGGCGCCGATCAAGGGAACGGCGGCGATCAAGAGGCCGGTCAGCGAACTGGACAAGCGCCGCTCGGCGTCAGACAGCAGAAACCAGGGCAACGACACCTCGACCACGGTGTACGCGATCACCCATCGCCAGTAGGGGAGAAGCGGGGTGAGCCAGCCTCGGGTGGCGGCGATCGGCAGCAACAGGGCCGCGCCTAACGTTGTTCGCAGCAGGACGAGGCCGGCCGGCGTCAGTTCGCCGACCGCGATCTTGATCAGCAGGTAGGGGATGCCCCAGATGACGGCCATCGCCGCAAAGAGGGCCCAACCGCGCCGGGTCACGCGGTCGGCGCGATGTCCAGCTCGACGTCCTCGGGGAGGATGTCTTCGCCCGTATACGCCGACGCTTGCAGGCGGAACAGCCGCGCATAGCGGCCGTTGAGTCGCATCAGCTGCTCGTGCGTCCCCTGCTCGACCAGGCGCCCGTGTTCGAGAAACAGGATCCGATCGGCACGACGGACGGTTGAGAAGCGGTGCGAGATGTAGACGGCCGTGCGGCCCCGCGTCAGCGAGTGGATGCGTTCGAACAGCTCGTATTCCGCCTGGGCGTCGAGCGCTGAGGTCGGCTCATCCAGCAGCAGGATCCGCGCGTCGCGCATGAAGGCGCGAGCCAGCGCGACTTTCTGCCACTCGCCCCCGGAGAGGTTGACCCCGGCATCGAACCACTTCCCAAGTGCGGTGTCGTAGCCCTGGGGAAGAGCCGCGATCAATTGATCCGAGCCGGCTTGCCGGCTGGCGCTGCGAATGGCCTCTCGGTCGCTCAGCGCATTCGGGCTTCCCAGTCCGATGTTCTCTGCGGCCGTCGCCTGGTAGGTGACGTAGTCCTGGAACATCCCGCCGATCTGCGCGCGTAGTTCGGCGGGGTCGTAGTCACGGATGTCGACGCCGTCGATCAGGATGCGTCCCCCGCTGGGATCGTAGAGCCGGCAGATCAGCTTGAAGAGCGTGGTCTTCCCGGCGCCGTTGCGGCCCACGATCGCGATGGTTTCGCCAGGCGAGACGGTGAAGCTCAAATCGTTCAGGGCATTCTCGGCGGCCCCTGGATAGGCAAAGCTCACGTGGTCGAAGGTGATCTCCCCCCTGACCGGCTCGGGAACCGGGACGGGGTTGGCTGGCTTTGGTAGTGCACTCGTGGTTTCCATCAACTCGAAGAGATTGCTCAGATAAAGGTTGTGCTCGTACATGCCGGAGAACCCGCCGAGGATGCCCTGGATAGAGCTCTGCACCGACTGGGCCGCGGTCGTATACAGGGTCAGGTCGCCAAGGCTCAGCTTGCCGACGATCGCCTGCAGCGCGACATATAGATAGGTGACCGAGGTCGCGATCGTGCTCAGGTTGCCCCAGAGGAAACCGGTCAGATACCGGCGCACCACCTGGCGGCGCTGGCTGCCGTAATAGGTCTCGCCGATCAGGCGGTAGCGGTCGATGAAGTACTGGCCCAGGCCGAACAGCTTGACCTCTTTCGCATAGCTGTCCGTGGTCAGCAAGGTCACGAGGTAGTTCATGCGGCGAAGCAAGCGGGAACCCCAGCGAGCGATGTTGTACCCGCGCCACCCGTAGCGGGTGTCGGCGATGAAGGCCGGGACAGGGGAGAGGAGTGCCAGCAGGGCGAGCAGTGGGCTGACCAGTACCAGCAGCGCAATCATGGTCGCGAAGGTCAGCGCCGTCTGGACCAGGCCGAAGGCGGTCGAGATCATCAGGACCGGACGGTTGATCGAGTCCGTTTGGGCGCGCCGCAGGAGGTCGTACGACGCCGGGTCTTCATAGAAGGCGAGGTCGAGCGAGGCGGCTTTCTCCATCACCATCAACTGAATGCGCATCGACACCGCGTTCTGGAGCAGTTGCTGCGTGATATTCCGGGCCGTGCTGAGAAAGGCAATCAGCGCGAAGATCAGCAGCTGCAGAATCGCAAGGAAGATGATCCCGTTGACGATGGTGAAGGCCGGGGTCTTCCACAGTCCGAAGTCGAACCGGATCGCATTCGTGACGATTTCTGGATGGTTGTGGAGGTCGATGCCCTGCACGACGGCGTTGACGAGTAGCTTTGAGGTGTAGGCCGACACGGCCGGGACGACGCCGGCGACCACGGTCACCGCGAACAGGCCGATGGTGATGGCGGGGCTGGCGTCCCAGACGAGCCGAAGCACCCTCGGCAGTGCGGCCGCCGTCCCACGGATCGACTCCTTGAGGTTGCGCCAGCGACTGCGCAGGTCCTTCGGTCCTTGCGGCTCCGGCGGCTCCTCGATCACCGGATTGCCGGTCAGGCCGCTGTTCGCAGGGCCGGAATCGGGAGGCTTGGAGCGCCGACGGCCCCACATCCAACCCATCGACGGGCCGCCATGTCCCGGCGGCATCAGTCCCATGGCGCTACCCTACCGCACCACCGCGCGGCGATCGGGTTTCGAATCGAGGACGATCGTCAGCGCGACGCCGGAGCGCTGGCCAGCGCGATTTGCGCCTCGGCGACGAGATCGCGGACGATCTGGGCAGCCGGCTTGATGTCGTTGACGACGCTGCAGGATTCCCCCGCCCAGAGCGGTGCATACTCGATGTCTCCGTCAAAGTCGGGGGTCGCAACGCCGATCGCGTAGCGCGGCCATTCCCCAATGGCGCCCGATCCCATCCGCCGACGGCCGATCGACGTCCCTTCGCCTGGCCGGCTGCCCGCTGGTGGCCGCCCCGCCGCCTCCCATTCGCTGACCGCCTTGTTACGCAGGGTGCGATGGGGTGCGTCGGGCCACCAGATGTCGAAGAGTTCGCTGTAGACCGTGTCGCTTCCCGTACTTTCTACAACGCGCTGCTTGTAGGCGGGATGGCACCATGCCTCATCGCTTGCGACGAAGCGAGTTCCCAGCGACACGCCCTGCGCCCCCATCCTGATGGCCCGCGCGACGCCCGCGCCATCCCCGATCCCACCCGAGGCCAACACCGGCACCGGCTCGATCGACTCGACGACCGCAGGCAGGAGCGTCCAGATGGAGGTCTGACCCCGCACGTGGCCACCCGCCTCGACGCCCTGGGCGATCACGGCATCGACCCCCGCCGAGGCGGCTGCCTTCGCCTCTTCGACAGAGCCGACCTGGACGAACAGCCGAACGCCGTGGCGGTGAGCTTCCTCGACGTAGGGTGCGGGGTCGCCCCAGAAGAGCACCACCGCCGCGACTCGTTCGGCGATCGCGGCATTGACCTGCTCCCGCAATTCCGCCTTGTCCTCCTCGGTGGAGAGATCGCGCTCGTCGATGATGATGTTCACCCCGAACGGTCGTGCCGTTCGACGGCGGATGCTCGAAATCAATTCCCGGATCGTCGTGGGGGGAAATGCAGAGGCGCCCAGCACGCCGAATCCGCCCGCCTCGGAGACGGCGCTGACGAGCTCAGGCCCAGCCGCCGTGCCCATCCCGGCCAGGAAGATCGGATACTCGATGCCCAGTTCGCGACATAGCGCGGTGCGCAAGCTCTGCCCCACGTCAGTCGATGACGGCGATCGCCTCGACTTCGATCAGGTAGCCGGGCTCCGCCAGGGCCTGGACGCCGACCAGCGTCGACGCCGGCAACGTCCCGCCGAAAACCGCGGATCGCGCTTGGCCCAGCAAGGGCCGCAGGTCCGCCGTGTAGTCGACGACGTAAATCGTGATCTTGGTCACGTCCGCTGGGCTCGCGCCTGCGCCCTCCAGCGCGGTACGCAGGTTCGCAAACACTTGCTTGACCTGGCCGGCGAAATCGCCGGTCGCCACCAGCCTACCTTCGGCGTCGATCGAGACCTGACCGGCGATGAAGACCATTCGTCGGCCGCTGGCGACAATCACCTGCGTGTAGGCCGCGGGCTTGAATAGGCCGTTCGGTGTCAGTCGCTGCAGTCCCATCAAAAACAATCTTAGATCTTCCTTAATTGTCGCTCAGAAACAGCTCATCTCGACGCGGTTGAATGCGAGGACTGTCATGCTAGGGAGGATCTCATGATCAATCGACCGCTCGTCGCTCGCGATGAAGCCGCGAGCCCGACCGAGGCTGCGCGGGAGCTCGCCGCCCGCGTGCCGGCGCCGATCGAACAGATCCTGTTCGAAGTCAAACGCCTGATCGTCGGCCAGGATCGCCTCCTCGAGCGGCTGCTGATCGCGCTGCTCTCCGGTGGACATGTCCTGCTCGAAGGCGTTCCCGGCCTCGCCAAAACGGTTACCGTCAAAGCCTTCGCGCAGGTGATCGGCGGTGCCGCCGGCCGGATCCAGTTCACCCCCGACCTGGTGCCCGCGGACCTGATCGGGACCCGCATCTACAACCCGGGGCTCAGCCAGTTCTCGACCGAGCTCGGCCCCGTCTTTTGCAACCTGCTGCTCGCCGACGAAATCAACCGCGCTCCTGCGAAGGTGCAGTCCGCAGTGCTCGAGGCGATGCAGGAACGTCAGGTCACGATCGGCAAGGAGACCCACCAGCTCCCTGATCCCTTTGTCGTGTTGGCGACCGAGAACCCGATCGAGACCGACGGTACCTATCCACTGCCGGAAGCGCAGCTCGACCGTTTCATGCTCAAGGTTCTCGTCGACTATCCGACCTTCCAGGAGGAGGTGGTCGTGGTCGAACGCATCACTGGACCCGGGATCGAGCTTCGCCAGATGGTCACGCTCGATCAGCTCAAGGAGATGCAGAAGACCGTCAGCGAGGTCTACGTCGACCCCGCCGTCCGGACCTACGCCGCCACGCTCGCCTATGCGAGTCGCCCCGGAAAGGTAAAAGGCCTCGAGGACCTGGCCTCGGCGATCGCTTACGGAGCGAGTCCGCGCGCGTCGATCAACCTGGTCACCGCGGCGCGGGCACTCGCCTTCATGCGCGGGCGCTCGTACGTCCTCCCCCATGACATCAGCGAAGTCGCGCCCGAAGTCATCCGCCATCGGCTCGTCCTCACTTACGAGGGAATCGCCGCCGGCGTGAATGCGGAAACCGTCGTCAAGCGCGTGCTCGAACGGTTCCCACCACCCCGCATCGACCTCGGAGATCGGGTTGCCTCCTGACATCGCAAGCGGCATCGCCATCGACGACCTGCTGCGGCGCGCCCGCTGGCCGGTCTTGCGCCGTCTCGGGTTTCATCCCGGGGGTGACGAGCGCTCGTCGTTCCGTGGCACCGGCCTGGAGTACAGCGACGTGCGCGAGTACCAGGCGGGTGACGACCCGCGCACCATCGAATGGAATATCACGGCGCGCTCCGACCGTCCCTTCGTCCGAGAGTCCTTGCCCGACCGCGGCCTCGACGCCTGGCTGCTCATCGATGTCTCGCGATCGCTCGACTGGGGCACGGCGCTACGCCTCAAGCGACAGCTCGCGCTCGAGTTCTCTGCCGTGGTCGGCCAACTCCTGATCGGGCGTGGCAACCGGGTGGGCGCGCTGCTCTTCGACGAGCGTGTTCGTGCCATCATCCCGCCGGCGGCGGGGCGCACCGCCCTGTTGCAATTGGTCGCTCGGATCGGACGCGCGGCCGACAGCTCACAATTTCCCTCCCCCTCTGGGGGAGGGCAGGGTGGGGGCCAGACCGACCTCGGCCGTGCCCTGATCGAGGCGGGCCGCCTGATCCGCCGCCCGTCGCTGATCGTGATCCTCACCGACTTCCTGACGCCGATCGGCTGGCAGCAACCGCTCAGTGCGCTGGCCATGCGCCACGAGGTCATCGCGGCCTGGATCACGGACCCGAGAGAGCGTGAGATCCCGGACGTGGGCGTCATCACCTTCGAGGATCCGGAGACCGGGCAGCAGATCCTCGTCGACACTCGGAGCGCGCCCCTGCGGGCACGCTTCGAGGACGCGGCGAGCGCACAGCGCGCGACCATCCGAGCCGATCTCGTGCGCGCTCGGACCGCCGTCGCTGAGCTGAGCACCGCCGCTGAAGTGGTGCCGCAGCTGGTCACGTTCATCAAGCAACGGGAGGCGCAGCGCGGCCGACGGCCGGCGCCGGCGATCGCGTGAGTTTCCACTCTCCCTGGCTGCTGGTCGGCCTACTGGCCATTCCCCTGCTGGTCGGTTTCTACCTTTCGAGCCAGCAGCGCCGCCGTGACTACGCGGTCCGCTTCACGAACCTCGCCCTGCTCGGCCAGGTGATGGGCAAGGGACCCGGATTCCGCCGGCACCTCCCCGCGATCCTCTTTATCGCCGGGGTGGCCGGGCTCCTGTTGTCGATCGCCGGGCCGCAGGCCACGATTCGAATTCCAAAAGGTCAGACCAGCGTCATGCTCGCCGTTGACGTCTCCGGATCGATGGCCGCCAACGATGTGCAGCCGACCCGGATCGAGGCGGCGATCGCGGCGGCCCGCACCCTGATCGACAAGTTGCCGAGCAATGCGCAGGTCGGTCTCGTCATCTTCAACTCGCAAGCCCAGGTGATCACACCGCTGACCAGCGACAAGGGTTCGGTGAAAGATGCGCTGGGCACCCTCGCTCCGGGCGGGGGCACAGCGATCGGTGACGCCATCCAGGTCGCGGTCGCGCAGCTCGCGACCATCGCAGACCCCAACGGCCCCAAGTCCCAGAACTACGCCAGGGTGATCCTGCTAACGGATGGCTCGTCCAATACCGGCATTGATACGGCGACCGCCGCCGCCAACGCCGCGCAGGCCAAGATCCCGGTCGAAACCATCGGCATCGGGGCGCGCAACCAGACGACGATGGTGCAAGGCCGAGTCGTCGATGGCGTCGACGAGCAAGCGCTGCAGCAGATCAGCAGCGCCACCGGCGGCCACTACTATTACGCGGCCGACGAGACGCAACTGAGCAAGATCTACAGCGACCTCGGCTCACGGATCGGCTGGGTCACGACCAAGCTCGACCTGACGACGCCGCTGGAGGCGCTGGGTGCGATCATCCTGGTCGCGGGCGGCCTGTTCAGCCTCCGCTGGTTCCGCCTACTGCCGTGATTCCTCCCTCCCCCTCTGGGGGAGGGTCAGGGTGGGGGCTGGTGCCCCCGGAAGGTGCCGCTCGGCCGGTCCGACGTAGACCTGGCGCGGGCGCGCGATCTTCTGCTCCGGATCGAGCAGGCCCTCCTGCCACTGTGCCAGCCACCCCGGGGTGCGTCCCACGGCGAACAGCACCGGGAACATCTCGACGGGAAAGCCGATCGCCGAATAGATGATGCCGGAGTAGAAGTCGACGTTGGGATAGAGGCGGTGCTTGATGAAATAGTCATCCGCCAGGGCGACCCGCTCCAGCTCCAGCGCGATGTCGAGCAGTGGGCTGCGACCCGTGACCTGCAGCACGTCGTCGGCCACCTTCTTGATGATCTGCGCGCGGGGGTCGAAATTCTTGTAGATGCGGTGACCGAAGCCCATCAACCGCATCTCGCCGGCGCGGACCCGTTTGACGTATTCGGGAACGCGGCTGACCGAGCCAATCTCTTTGAGCATCCGAAGCACCTGCTCGTTGGCTCCGCCGTGGAGCGGGCCATAGAGGGCGGCGGCAGCGGCGGCCGTGGCACTGAACGGATCGGAATGAGAGCTACCGACCTCCCGCATCACGTTGGTGGAGCAGTTCTGCTCGTGGTCGGCATGCAGGATGAGCAGCACGTCGAGCGCGCGCTCCAGGACCGGGTTGGGTTTGTATTTGAGCTCGGTCGCCTTCCACATCATGTTCAGGAGGTTGCCGGCATAAGAGAGGTCGTTGTCGGGATAGGCATACGGCATGCCCGTTGCATGGCGGGCGGCGAAGGCGGCCAGCGTTGGCATCTTGGCGATCAGCCGGAGGATCTGGAGCCGCCGGCTCTCCACGTTGAAGATGTCCTTCGCGTCGGGATAGAAGGTCGAGAGCGCGCCCACGGTGCCGACCAGGATGCCCATCGGGTGTGCATCGTGATGGAAGGCGTCGATCAGCTTCTTGATGTTCTCGTGGAGCAGGGTGTGGTGGGTGATCGCGTCCACCCAGGCGCGGTGCTGGGCGGGGTCGGGAAGGTCGCCGTGGATCAGGAGATAGGCGACCTCGAGGAAGCTGCTGCGTTCGGCCAGCTCCTCGACCGGATAGCCGCGGTAGCGGAGGATGCTCCGTTCCCCGTCGATGAAGGTGATGGCGCTGCGACAGCTCGCGGTGTTGAGAAAGGCCGGGTCATAGCTCAGCAACCCCGAACCTGACCCGTCGTTCGTGATCTTCTGGAGGTCGGTGGCGGCGATCGCGCCGTCCCGGATCGGGACCTCGTAGCGACGGCCCGTTCGGTTGTCCGTGATGGTCAGCGTCTCTTCTGGCATCGGGTTGCTGTGAGTTTAGCCGTCGAGCAGGGCCCATTTATTTGCAATTCCTGTTGCGGAGGGCTACCGTGAGGGGCCATGGACCAACCGGCTGGGTACCTCCACTGGGGATTCATCCTGATCTCCTGGCCGAACCTCCTGGTGATTGGCCTCATGGTGGTCCTGTTTGGGCTGGCGCTGGTTCTTCCGTTCCCCGGCCACAGCTCGAGCGTCAACGAGGAGAAGAAGCCGTGAGCAGCGCCCAAGGCGAGCCGACCGGTAGCTGGACCGCCGCCGCCCGTCGCCAGCTGGAGCGTCGCCTACCCTGGGAGAACCTCCTCCCGGACCGGCAACCGTTCTACGTCGGCTCCTGGGTCTATGTCTTCGGCGTGGTCACCATCGCAGCCCTGATCTGGGTCGTGCTGAGTGGCGTCGTGCTCGCGGCGTTCGGTCCGCAGTGGTGGCACCTTTCAAGTGCCGGCCGCTTCGTCAACAGTCTCCACTTTTGGAGCGTGCAGGTGTTCTTCGTTTTCATGGTGCTCCACCTGTGGGGTCAGTACTTCATGGCCAGCTGGCGCCAGGGACGCGCGCCGACCTGGATGATCGGGGTCGTCACGTTTGCTGTCAGCATCGTGGCCGCCTTCACCGGCTACCTCTCGCAGCAGAACTTCGCCGCCCAGTACATCGCGATCAATGCGAAGGACGCGGTGAACTCCACCGGCGTCGGCGGCTTCTTCAATGTCTTGAACTTCGGCCAGATGTACGGCCTGCACGTGATGCTGTTGCCGATCGCCGTCATCGCCCTGGTCTTCCTGCACATCATCCAGGTCCGCATGCGGGGCGTGGTGCCGCCGATCGAATGATCAGCGAACGTTCCGCCGGCCAGGCTTACCAACAGGGCGTTCGGACGATCCCGTACGACCTGCTCAAAGAAATCGCGATCGCCATGGCGGTCTCGCTGATCGTCATTCTCGGGCTCGCCGTCTTCCTCTCCTCGCCGGACGTCCCGTCGGTGACGATCCAGAGCTGGGCGCAGGCCGATCCGGTGGACTTCACGACGACGGCGAACGATGAGCTGGCAGGGACAAGCGTGACCGCCAGTTACGGGCCACCGTATAACCAGGGCACCGGGTCGGTGCAATCGATCGGGCCGATTTCGCCGCAATCCTGGGCGGGGGTGCACCTCAATGTCGACCAGCCGAATGACTTCGTCATCAACCCGCTGAAGCAGGCCGCCAGCAACGATACGCAGCTCGCCGGCGAGATCAGCACGTACCAGGCCGCATCAGCCGACCAGCAAACTAAGTGGCACGACGCCTACGCGACCGCATTGAAAGATGCCAAGGTGGCGAATGGCGCCGTCACCGTGGCCGATGGCGATTATGGCCCGGTCCCAGCCCTGCTGGCACGGCTGGTCCAATTGGGCCAGGCGGGAGCGCTGGATGGGTTGCTGCTGTCCAGCAACCACTTTTATCAGACGGATTACACCAAGCCGCTGCTCTTTATCAATGATGGCGGTTATATCGTCGGGCTCGCGCACGATCAGCACCTCACCGGCAACCAGTGGGGCATGATGAACGAAACCGGGCTCTACCCTGGTCAGACGTGGCTCTGGCTCTATACGCTCTGGTATCAGCTCCCGCCCTTCAACCAGGTTTCCTATGGCGACCTCCTGGTGGTGCTGGTCATGGGGCTACTGACGGCCTTGCTGTTCCTCGTGCCCTTGATCCCAGGCCTACGCGATATCCCCCGCTGGATCCCAATCTATCGACTGATCTGGCGGCGCTACTACGCCGAGACGAAGGCGGGACGCTAGCGCCTCAGCCGGCGATTGCCTCGTTCCATTCGCGGATCGACCAGGCGCGCACGACCCCATTCAGGATGAAGGGGTCGCTCTTCGCGAAGGCTTCCGCCGCATCGCGGCTCGTGAAGATCGCCATCGAGCCCTCTTCCTGGGGATTGGCGAAGGTGCCAATCATCAGCAGCGTGCCGTCATCCTGAAACGCTTTCCAGCGCGCGACGTGGGCCGGGAAGTGCCGTGGTGCCTTGGATCGAACGTCGTCCGACGACTCGTAGAAAAGGACGTACTTTGGCATCCGTCAATTGTCGGTCAGGCGACCTGGCGCGCCGGCCGTCCGGCGTCGATCATGAGGGCGGTCGTGATGGCGCCCAGCACCAGCACGCCAGCCGCCCATGCCGCGGCCACGGCATACCCGTGAACCAGGGCCTGATTCGCGCTGCCGGCTGATGGGATGCGGCCGATGAGGTAAGCCGCGGTCGCCGTCGCCGCGATGGTGTTGAGGAGGGCCGTCCCGAGCGACGCGCCGATCTGGGTGGCGGCATTGACGGTCGCCGCTGCGACGCCCGCCTGGCGCGGATCCACCCCCCGCGTCCCGACGTTGAATGCCGGCGCCATCACGCACGCGATGCCGATGCCGAGCAGGATCTCAGCCGGCAGCACGTGCGTCACATAGCCGCTGTCGACCTGGATCTGAGTAAGGATGAGCATCCCGGCGGCGGCGGCCAGCGCGCCCGGTGCCATGATCCAGCGTGCGGGAACGCGCGGCATCAGGACGCCGGCAATCCCCCACGAGCCAGCCTGCGACGCGATCGTGAGTGGCAGAAATGCCAGCCCGGCCTGAAGCGGCGAGTATCGCAGCACCACCTGAAGGTAATAGGTGAGGAACAGGAACGCGCCGAACATGCCGGCGATCGCAAAGGCCGCGGCAAGATATGCCCCACCCCGCGTGCGGTCGAGGACGATCCGCAGGGGGAGGAGGGGAGCGGAGGTCCGCGCCTCGCGCAGGACAAAGGCACCGAGCAGCACCGCACTCAGTACCAGGAACGCGATGACCCTGGCCGAGCTCCATCCAGACGAGACCGCCTCGGTGCAGCCATAGACGAGCGCGACCAGGCCTGTGGTGGCGAACGCGACGCCCGGCAGGTCAAGGCGCTGGCCATGGGCGCCGGCGTTGCCGCTCAGGACGCGCCAGCCTCCGGCCGCGGTCGCGACGGCAATGGGGACGTTGACGTACAGGCACCAGCGCCAGCCGAAATACTGCGTCAGCACGCCCCCGAGCAGGAGTCCGATCGCTGCGCCACTACCGGCGATCGCCCCGTACACGGCGAACGCCCTGGCCCGTTCGTGTGGCTGCGTGAAGGTCACAGCCAGAAGGGAGAGGGCGGTGGGCGCGAGTAACGCCGCGAACGCGCCCTGCGCCGCGCGCGCGGCGAGCAGCACGACAAAACTTCCCGCGGATCCGCCCACGGCGGAGGCCAGCGCGAATCCGGCGAGGCCAACGACAAAGGTCCGCCTGCGCCCAAACGTGTCCGCGATCCGTCCGCCCACGAGCAACAGCCCGGCGAAGGCGAGCGTGTAGGCGGTGATCACCCACTGCCTTTGCGCGTCGGAGGCTCCCAGGGCATGCTGCGCCGATGGCAGCGCGATGCTCACGATGGTCGCGTCGAGCGCGATCATCAACTGCGCGATGGCGATGACGGCGAGCGCGAGCCAGCGCCGATCAACCGGACGCCGGGTCGGTTCCTCAGCCAACCGCGGGGGCGTATGCATGACGGCTCCTCCCGGTGAGTTGGCCCGCCAGCAGCCCGACGCCGACGGCGACGACGATGATTGCGACGGACGCAACCCCCGATGGCTTGAGCGTCATGAGGAGCGCGATGCCCAGCACGATCGCCGACCGGACCCACAACGATGTCAGCAGAATCGGATCGCGAAGTCTGCTCCGCAGCTCATCCGGTAGCGGGTCCTGCGAAGCGCCGACCACGGGCCCGATGCGCGCCATCCGCATGCCGGTAGCGAAGGCGCCGACGATCGCCAGCAGCACGAGGCTGACAAGGGCTGTAGCAATCCAGCCGCGTGGGCCCCAGGTCGTGGCCGTCATGTAGAGCCCGGTAACGAGGATCAACCCGAGCGATGCCGGGGCCAGTCGGGTGACAATCCCACGCGAAATACCGAGCCACATCAGCGCGTCGTCTCTGCGCGCCGCGGCCCTGAGCCCGCGGAGGCCGATGGCCTCAATCGTGATCGCGGCGATCAGGCCGAACGCCCCAAGGATGTGAAAGTAGAGTGCAACGTGATATGCCATCTCGAGTCGACCTCCTTCTCGATTCAATTGACGAAGAGTCCATTTAGTTGTATATACTGCATGATGAAATAAAGCTATGTCAAGTCTGAGATGAGCCCGCGCCCATACCGGCTCGGGCAGCGCCAGGTGGCGGCGGATGAGACCCGGGCGCGAATCCTCGCGGCCGCCCGCGATCAGCTCGCCGAGGACACGAGTTTCAGCATCGACGCCGTGGCCCGGCGCGCGGACGTCGCGCGCATGACGGTTTACTACCAGTTCGGCTCGAAGCGCGGGCTGCTCGAAGCGCTCTTCGACGCGCTGGCCGCCCGTGGTGGAATGCAGCAGCTACCAAGCGCCTTTCAGAAGGCGGATCCCGCCGCTGCCCTCAACCGATTCATCGACGTCTTCGCGCGATTCTGGTCCTCCGACCGAATCGTGCTGCGCCGCCTTCGCGCCATGGCCGCGCTCGACCGCGAGCTGGAGCAGGTCCTCGGCGAGCGCAACGAGGGCAGACGGAATGGGCTGCGGGTGATCGTGTCGCGGCTGCCGGCGCGTGCTGGGCACATCGCGGAAACGGTCGATCTGCTGTTTGCCCTGACCAGCTTCGAGAATTTCGACGTCCTGGCGGGACCGGGCCGAACACCGGACGAGGTCTCGCCGCTGATCAAAAGGGCGGCAGCCGCGATCGTAGCGGCTAAGCCCGGTAGCGCTCCTCGTGCACGAGCTCGTTGATCGGCTTGCGCGCGCCGCGCCGTGGGGGACTGACCGGGTAGCCGAGTGAGATGGCGGTGCGAACGACAGGTTTCGCCGCGACACCGAGGAGGCGTTTCGCCTCGTTCCTTGCGTCGGGTAAGAACCATCCGATCGACGAACCGACTCCGTGTGCCCAGGCGGCCAGCATGATGCGCTCGGCGAGCCGCCCTTCGTCGAAGACCTCACCCTCCTCCCACTCTCCCGGCATCACGAGCAGCATGCCGAGCGGGGCGTTGCCCAGGTGGCCGACGTATCCGCCGAGGCCGGCGAGCACCTGCAGGGTCTCGTGCTTGCGGACGACGATGATTTCGCCGAACTGACGGTTGCTCGCGCTGCCTGACCAGCGGCCGACCTCGAGGATGTCCTGGACGACGTCATCAGGGATCGGCTTGTCCTGAAATTCCCGCACGGCGCGGAGGCTGCGCAAGAAATCGGTGAGCTGACGCGGCGATGCTTCGACGGCCATCCGAATTTCAGCCTACCAGCCCTCTTCAACGAGTGGTGTTTTTGTCATGGTTTCGAAAGGCGCCCGCCTTCATGCTGCCCCCAGTACCAGTCAGAAGGAGGTGAAAAAAATGAATCTCATGAGTAGGGTGATCATTGGCGCCGGCGTTGCAGGCTCACTACTGACGGGCGGCGTCATCGGCGCCGCGATTGCGGGTCCGCTGGGCGTCAGCGCCGCCACGTCATCGGGTGCCGCGGCGACTGCCGCGTCCCCGGCCGTAGGCTCGGGCACATTCGTGTCGAACGAGACGGCGGCCCATGAAGCCGGTGAGAGCGCCGCGCGAGAAGCGCAGGAGAACGCAGGCCAGAGACCGACCGTTCCCTAGCCATTTGACCAAGAAAGGGGCCGGGGTGATCCCGGCCCCGGACTTGTATGGTGTCATCAAAACGAAAGGAACGGGCTGCGACACTTGGGAACGGGTGAAAGGACGTTGAGTACGGCTCGGGTCGACCTGGTTCGTTCCGGCGCCCAGCGAGTGGCGCTGGCCGCCACCGGCATCGTGGCCGCGTTGTACCTCCTGATTGCGATCGCTGTCGTGCTGATCGTGAGTCACAACCTCACCTCGAACATCGACGGCACCCTATCGCAGTGGTTGGCGTCGATGGCCAGGGATCGGCAGACGGTGACCAGGGGTTTCCCAGGACCGGGCGGGGGACCTCACATTGGTGACGCTCCCGTCCTGTGGTGGATGTGGCATCCGGACGGCAATTTCAGCGACAGCAGCACGGAAGCGGCTTCGGTCAATCTTCCGGTTCCACCGACGAGTATCACGAATCCCCAGACCATCACCGTGTCGGGAACGCAGCTCCGGGTCGAGGGCGGTCGTGTCGGCGACGACTGGGCGGTCGTTGGGCAATCCATGAGCGGCGTCGAGCAGGCGCAGTCGAACCTGATCCAGGCGGAACTCTTGATCGGGCCGGTGCTGCTCCTCATCGTCTTTCTCGGCGCCCTCGCCATCGGCCGGCGGGTCGCTTCGCCGATCGAGCGGGCGCGCCAGCGACAGATGGACTTCACCGCCAACGCCTCGCACGAGCTGCGCACGCCGCTGGCCGTGATCCAGGCGCAGACGTCGCTGGCACTGTCGCAACCTCGCGATCAGGATTGGTATCAGCGCGCCTTCACGCGGGTCAACCAGGAAAGTCAGCGGATGCGGCACCTCGTCGACGATCTGCTCTGGCTGGCGCGCTTCGAGGCGATGCCGCGCGCGGGCCGCACCGAGCCGGTCGACGTCGGCGTCATGGCCCAGCAGGCGGTGGAGCGGTTTGCCGCCGTGGCCGAGGCCCGGCAACAGCGGCTGAGCGTCCGGCTCAGCGGCGACTCGCACGTGATCGCCGCCTCGCCCGAATGGCTCGATCACCTGGTCGGTGTCTTGATCGACAACGCCTGCAAATACACCCCGGAGCAGGGCACGATCGAGGTACGGGTGACGGCCGAAGGCAAAACCATCAAGCTGGCGGTCGAGGACTCGGGACCAGGCATTCCCGCCGATCAGCGCAGCCAAATCTTCGATCGCTTTCGGCGGGCGTCGGATCTGCCGGGGGGATCAGGGCTCGGCCTGGCGATCGCGGACGCGGTGGTCAGCGCGACCAACGGGCGCTGGGAAGTTGGCACGTCGCCGGCTGGCGGGGCGAGTATGGCCGTGATCTGGCCCCGTATGCTGGCCCGGCCGTCGGCCGCGCGTGCGACGTCATCCGAGACGACTCCGCCGCTGGCGCGGCTGGACGCCTAGCGGCCCCCACGACGCCTCAAACGCTCGCATCGCACTGAAGCGCGGCTCGCGTGGGCCGGCGGGCCCGGCCCTCCCCCAAAGGGGAGGGGAACGACGGCACGCCGTCACGGTTTTGCAAGGTGCCCTCCCGCACCATGGATTCATGGATTCTTTGACACCGACCCAACGAGATCGCGGGCTCGAGCGCCTGCGCCGGCTGACCTTCGGTGCCGCCGCGGGAGGGCTGATCGGCGTGGTCGGCGTCGGCATCGCCGCCGCCGCCTCTTACGCGGGAACGCCTTCGTCGACCGCCACGGCACAGACCACCACGACCACGACCGACACGACCACCAACTCGAGCTCGTCGACGAGCGGCAGCGACCTGCAATCGGCCCCGCAGGCGCCCACCACCGGCAGCAGCGGCAGCGGCACGGTGACCAGCGGCGGATCGTGATGGCGGTCGCGCTCAAAAGCTGGAAGGCGTTGGGCACCTCGGTGCACGTCCTCAGCACGCACGACGATGGGCTCGACGCAGCGACCACCGCCGTGCGCGACGTTCTGGAGGACGTCGATGAGGCCTATAGCCGGTTCCGAGCGGACAGCGAGTTGACCCGTCTCAACGCCAACGCTGGACGCACCATCCGCATCAGTCCGCTGCTGGCGACGGCAATCGACGCCGCCCTGCGCGCGGCGCGCCTGACCGATGGGGCGGTCGATCCCACCATCGGTCGCGCGATTCGAGTGGCCGGCTACGACGATGATTTCTCGCGCATCGCCGCGGAAGGCCCCCACCCTGCCCTCACCCGCGAGCGGGGGAGGGAAGCATTTCCTCCGGAGCGGGGGAGGGAGACATTTTCTCCGGAGCGGGGGAGAGAGATGAAACTGCGTGCCTGGCGCGTGCCGGGCTGGCAAGGGATTCGCCTCGACCGCCGTTTGCGAACCGTTTGGTTGCCGCATGGCGTCGAGCTCGACCTCGGCTCGACCGGCAAGGCGCTGGCCGCCGACCTCGCCGCCACCGCCGCATTGGCCGCCGCTGGCGGAGGCGGTGTGCTGGTCAGCCTCGGTGGCGACATCGCCATCGCGGGCGAGCCTCCGTCGGGGGGTTGGCGAATCCTGGTCGCCGAAGACAGCCGCGCCAGGCCTGACGGTGACGGCGATGTGATTTGCGTGCCGTCGGGCGGCGTCGCCACGTCGAGCACGACCGTTCGTCGGTGGTCGCGAGACGGCCTGGTGTTGCATCACATCATCGATCCACAGACGAGCCTGCCGACCAGCGGGCCTTTCCGCACGGTGACCGTGGTCGCCGCCACCTGCCTCGACGCCAACATCGCCTCGACGGCGGCGATCGTCCGGGGTGAGGCGGCGATCGACTGGCTGAGCAGCTGCGGCCTCCCCGCGCGTCTGGTCGAAAACGACGGCACCATTCATTACATCGGCCCTTGGCCGGATCCAACCAGGGTGGCCGCGTGAACGACACGCTCCTCTGGTACGCGACGCGCGGCGCCGGTGTCGTCAGCCTGATGTTGCTGACGGCCGTGGTCGTGTTGGGCATCGTCTCGGTGATGCGCTGGCAGACGGCCTCGTGGCCGCGCTTTCTCACCACCGGTTTTCATCGCAACCTGGCGCTGACCACCCTCATCTTCCTCGCGATCCACGTCGTGACCGCCGTCGTCGACCCGTTCACGGCGCTGGGCTGGGAGGCGGCCATCGTTCCCTTTTCCTCGCCCTATCGCCGGTTCTGGCTCGGCCTCGGGGCCGTCGGCATTTATCTCCTGCTCGCAATCGTCCTCACCAGCCTGCTACGCCCGCTGTTCGGTCCCCGCGTTTGGCGCCTGGTTCACTGGCTTGCCTACGGAATGTGGCCGGTTGCCTTGATTCACAGCATCGGAACGGGAACGGATCCACGATTCGCCTGGATGCTGGCGATCGAGGCGGTCTGTGTCGGGAGCATCGTCGTGGCGATCGCCTGGCGGATCAGCCGCGTCGACCCCATGGCATGGCGCCGGCTACCCGCGACGGCACCGCAGGGGAAGAAATGGAACTGATCGGCTCGGTTGGAGAAAGCCTGGCCGCGCACCGGCAGCGCCTGGGGCCGCTCCCTGCGTTGTCATCCGGCGAGCTGATCGCGGAACTGGAGTCGAGCGGGCTCCTCGGTCGAGGCGGCGCGGGCTTTCCCGTGGCCCGCAAGTGGCGAGCCGTCGCCGAGCGGTCGTCCGGCCACGCGGTGGTGCTGGCCAATGGAGCGGAGGGCGAACCCCTGAGCCGCAAGGACCGATCGCTGATGGCGGCCCGGCCGCACCTGGTCATCGACGGTGCGCTGCTCGCCGCTCGCGCGGTTGGAGCCGACGACATCATCTTTTATATAGGGAGCGAACACCGGGAGGCCGACGCGGCCATGCGTCGCGCGCTCGCCGCTCGTTCAGCGGACATCCGAGGGCGGGCCAACGTCGTGAGCGCCCCTGCTGGTTATGTGTCCGGCGAGGAGTCGGCGGCGGTTCACTTCGTCAACGCCGGCGACGCCCGGCCGACTACGACACCGCCTCGACCCTTCGAACGCGGCGTGGGTGGCCGGCCGACGCTGGTCCAAAACGTCGAGAGCCTGGCGCTGACCGCGCTGATCGCTCGCCGCGGCCACGACGGGTTCATCGACCGCGGACGCACGGGTGGGATCGGCTTGATCACCGTAACGGGCGCGGTGAACCACGCCGGGGTCCAGGAGATCGAGCTTGGATCGACCCTCGGGGACATCGCCAGCGCCGCCGGCGGTCTTCGAGGCGATGCCCAGGCCGTCCTCCTCGGTGGCTATTTTGGCGGTTGGGGAGAGGTCGATGAGCAATGGGGGTTGCCACTGGAGCCGCGGTCGATGCGAGCCCGCGGGCTGGCGTTCGGCTGCGGTGTGGTCCACTTCCTCGCACCGGAGAGCTGCGGCGTCGAAGCGACAGCCCGGATCATGGCCTACCTCGCGTCGCAGAGCGCGCGTCAGTGCGGACCTTGCGTCTTCGGGCTTTCGGCGATCGCCGCGGCGATGCAGCGGTTGGCAACACGGTCGCCGCAAGGCGACGACCTCGATCGCATCGTCCGCTGGAGCGGCCAGCTGGCTGGCCGGGGCGCCTGCCATCACCCTGATGGCGCGGTTGGATTGATTCGGAGCGCTCTGCAACTGTTCGCCGATGACTTTGCCGAGCACCAGCGGCGGCGCTGCCTCACCGTCTCGCGGCCACAGCGGGTGGCGGTGGCCTGATGGGCGAGATCCTGGAGGTCGACCGCATCCGCTGCGATGGACACGGGCTCTGCGCCGAGCTACTCCCCGAACGGATCAGCCTGGACGACTGGGGCTTCCCTATCGTCAAACGCGGTCCGATGCCCGATCACCTCGTGGATGTCGCGCGGCGCGCCGTCGATATCTGTCCGGTGCTGGCGCTTCGCCTGGCTCGCGTCGCCTGACGAGACCGGGCGCTTGTGACGCACGTCACCGCGGATCGGTGACGTCGGTGCATGGCGGGTGCGCCATCGTTAGGTCAAGGTTGCGGCATCACCTTTCGAGGAGCAGACGTGCCAAATCATGACTATCGATCCACACAAAGCTGGCGAGGGATTCCATTGGTGCATGTGGCCTTCGGGGGTTGGCAGAGCGGACGTTACCGCCCGGCGGGAGCACGCGGCCTGATCGCCATTGGTGACACCGCCGTCGGCATGGTGGCTCGGCTTCATTGCTGTCGGCGGCGTTGCGGTCGGGCCGGTTGCGCTCGGATTGGTGGTCGTGGGTCTTGCGGCCGTCGGCCTGGTGTCGGCAGGGCTCGTGGCGGCAGGGCTCGTGACGGCCGGAATCGTGGCGGTCGGCATCAAGGCGGCCGGCGTCGTCAGTCAGCTGGGCCCTCGAGGTTAGCCCGTGCGTGCCTCCGCCCGTTGCTTGAGACCGTTTGCGAATTGGGTAAAGGATGGCCCGAGGTCGGGGATCGAGCGCCAGATCATGGGGAGCATCGGACCGGTGTATTCCTCGCGCATGTTGAATTTCGTCGTTCCGTCCGCTTGCGGTGAGAGCGCGTAGGTCCGCACGCCTTTGAACAGCCCGAGCGGCATGCCACCCGACCAGACCATTCGCTGACCCGGTTTGAATTCGATCACCTTGACCGGGAAGGCACGCCCCGGATTGACCTTGACGAAGACCTTGATGGTTTCGCCGGGCGCGATCCGACCCTCGACCCGTTCCACGCCGGAGTCCCAGTGCGGGTAGTTCGCTCCGTCGGTAAGGATCCCCCAGATGGCGTCGGGCTTCGCGGAGATGGTCGAGCTTGCTTCGTAAAATTTCACGCCGTCCTTCCTCCGTGGATGATGATCCGCCAACGGTAGCATTTTTGTTACGCTCGTGTCCGTGCCTGCTGACCCGATCTCCGGCGATCCCTTCGACGCACTCGGCGATCCCAACCGTCGAGCGATCGTCGAGCTGCTCGGCTCGGGTGGCCGGACGGTGCGCGAGATCGCGGACTCGCTACCGATCAGCCGGCCGGCGGTCTCCCGCCATCTGCGCCTCCTCAAAGACGCGGGCCTGGTCATCGATGAACCTCTGGGGACGCGGCGCATCTACCAGCTCCAAGCCCAGGGCGTCCAGGCTGTCGAGGCATATTTGACCCAGGTGTGGGGTGATGCGGCGACCCGCTTCAAGTTGCTCGCCGAAAACACCCGCCCCTCGAGACGAAGATCGTGATCGAGCCGCTTCGAATGGCGTTCGATGTCGACTGCCCGGTCGAGCATGCCTTCGATCTGTGGACTCGACGAACGTCGAGCTGGTGGCCCGTCTCGCATACGGTAACGGCAGAACCAGGCCTCGAAGTCATCTTCGAGGGGAGGGCGGGCGGACGGATCTTCGAGCGGACCGTGGGTGGGCGCGAGGTGGAGTGGGGTGAAGTTACGGTCTGGGAACCGCCGGCCAGGCTTTGCTACCTGTGGCACATCCGCACCGATCGGTCCGATGCAACCGAAGTCGAGATTCGGTTCAGCCCGCGCGGTGAAACGGCCACCCGCATTGACATCGAGCACCGTGGCTGGGAGCGGCTCGGCATCCGCGGGGCCAGCTGGCGCGATGCGAACCGATCGGGATGGAATGGGGTCCTTCCGCTGTTCGTGGGCGCATGCGCCCGGGTAGTGGCGACTGACCGGAGCGTTTGACCTCCCAGCGGAACCTGTATAGAATGTGGTAGCTGCAATGGGGGTTATGGCGCTTCGTGAGCAACAGCTCGACCGGTGCATCTATCCTCGGCCGTTTCCCGAGGACTTTGCCGAGTGCCCCGCGTACCAGGCAACGACCTTCATCGCCGCCGATTCCCGCAATCACCCGCTGGGCGAATGGCGGACCTGCCGGCATCTCACGGCTGGGAACGAGGCGGAGAATCGGGGGCGCTTTTACCCGCGGTGCGCCCTCGGCACCCGGCCGCAACGGTTGCAGTGGCTGGCGCAGGTCAGCCCGGCCCGGCTGGATGTCGTGCGAGCCCTGCAGGACGAATTCGACGGGTTCAGTCTGCCTCACCGAAAGCAACTCTCGGAGGCTCGCTCCCGGCTGCATGCTGGATCTCGGTCGCGGGCGGTGGAGGCCGAGATCCAGGAGTTGATCGATGGCTTCCTGCGGGTCATCGACCGCTTTCTCACCGCCAACGAGGCCCGATTTGTCGATGTTGGGCTGCCGACGCAGCCGCTTCGCTTGCTGATCAGGGAATGGGTGATGGCCTGGGTTCGTACCCCGGAGACGGTGGCGCCACGGGTGACCGACGCTCCTCCCGGCGCTTTCGCCAACCCCGTCCGCGCCTTCATTGGGCTGCCGGCCGAGCCCGCCACGGAATGGACGCGACGGCTCTGGGATCGTCCAATCTACTCGGATACCATCCTGCAGATCGTTCCGACCCTGGATCCCCCCGGCATTGCGCTGGTGGGAGATGTCGAGGCCTCCAATGTTCAGGCGGTGGCGCGAGCGCTCGCCGGCCTGCCGTCCTCCACCGGCGACGTCCACCTCGATCTGAGCGGCCTGCTGTTTTGTGACCTCGGTGGGCTGCAAGCGATCGTCCGCGCCGCGCAGGCCCTCGATCCGGGTCGGCGGCTCGTGCTCCACGGGGTTCCCCGTCAGCTCGAACGGGCGCTGGAGATCGTCGAATGGGCGCCGCTGCCAAACTTGAGCATCGCAGCAGCAGCCCCCGGCGCGGAAAAGGCGGCGCATCTCTCATGACGGCAGCGAGCGTGACCAGCGAGCGCGGATTCCGGCACGAAGCGTTGCTCTATGCGGGCATCGAACAATTCGTCTCCCGCACCACGCCCTTCATCAAGGGGGCGCTGGACGCCGATGAGCCGATCCTGGTGGTGGTCAGCCGGCAGAAAATCGCGGCACTTCGCACGGCCATGGGCAAGAACGCGGATCGAGTGCAGTTCCGCGACATGTCGGAGGTTGGGGCGAATCCGGCCCGCATCATCCCGGCGTGGCACGCCTTTGTCGAAGCCCATGCCGGCCAGGGTCGGCGCCTGCGCGGCATCGGCGAACCGATCTACCCGGAACGGACCGCCTCCGAGCTGGTCGAATCGCAGCGCCACGAGGCGTTGCTCAACGCGGCGTTCGATGGCGGGGCGGACTTCTGGCTGCTGTGTCCGTACAACACCCAGGTGCTTGACCCGTCGGTGCTCGAGACGGCACACCGCACCCATCCGATCGTCGCCGATGGCGACGGAACTATCTCGAGCGATTTGTACCCGGGCGTGGCGGCGTCGGTGGCACCGTATGACAAGCCGCTCCCGGAGCCCGGTACGCTGCGCGCCACGTTGGTGTTCGACGCCAAACGACTACCCGCCGTTCGGCGTCTCGTCTCGTGGGAGGCGGCAAGCGCCGGTTTCATGACGCGATCGATCACCGACCTGGTGCTGGCGGCCAACGAGGTGGCCACCAACAGCCTGCAGCACGGCGGCGGCGCGGGCACCCTGCGCGTGTGGCGCGACGGCGGTGTCCTCGTCTGCGAGGTTCGTGACCGCGGACGCTTCGAAGATCCGCTCGCTGACCGGCGTCGACCGGCGCCAGATCGAGACGGTGGGCGCGGCCTGTGGCTGGCCAACCAGCTCTGCGACCTGGTGCAGATCCGCTCGTCTTCGAGCGGGACCACGGTCCGCCTGCACATGCATCGCGACCGATCGCGCTAATCTGAGCAGGGTCCATGCCTGATGCGGTAATCGTCGCCTATGGTCGCTCGCCTATTGGCCGCGCCAATAAGGGGTCGCTGGTGGACATGCGACCGGACGACCTGGCCGCCCACGTCGCGACCAAGGTGATGCAGAAAGTCCCGCAACTCGACCCCACGACGCTCGATGACCTGATCTGCGGCTGCGGTCTGCCCGCCGGCGGGCAGGGCTTCAACCTGGGGCGCGCGGTCAGCATCCTGAGCCGCTTCGATGTGCCGGGCACGACCGTCACGCGCTATTGCGCCTCGTCGCTGCAGACCAGCCGGATGGCCTTCCACGCCATCAAGGCGGGCGAAGGCGAGGCGTTTCTCTCGGTCGGGGTGGAATGCGTTTCGAGGTATGTGAATGGGTACGCCGACCAGCCCGATGCGCAGAACCCGCGACTCCAGCGAGGCAACAGTGAAGAGTACCCCGACATCTACATCGCGATGGGGGAGACCGCGGAGAACGTCGCCGATCTCAAGCACATCAGCCGGGAGGAAATGGATCGCTACGCCGTCAAGAGCCAGACGCGAGCCGTCCAGTCGCGCGATGGAGGGTTCTTCGACCGCGAGATCATCCCGGTGCCGCTGAAAAATGGGACCACACTGCAGAAGGACGATGGGCCGCGGCCGAACACGACGATCGAGGTGCTCGCGACGCTGAAGCCGGCCTTCCGCGAGAACGGGCGGGTCACCGCCGGCAATGCCTGTCCTCTGAACGATGGCGCCGCGGCCGTCGTGATCACGTCCGACCGCAAGGCGAAGGAGCTCGGCCTTCAACCGCTGGCGCGGATCATCGCCACCGGGGTGTCGGCGCTCGAGCCGGAGATCATGGGCCTGGGCCCGATCGAGGCCTCACGCCAGGCGCTGAAGCGGGCAAAGATGACGATCGACGACATCGATATCGTCGAGATCAACGAGGCATTCGCCGCCCAGGTGATTCCCTCCGCGCGCGAGCTCGGCATCGATCCCTTCAGCGACAAGCTGAACCCGCATGGTGGCGCGATCGCCCTCGGCCATCCGTTCGGGATGACTGGGGCCCGGATCCTCTGCACGCTTCTGAACGGCCTGGCCAGCGACAACAAGACGATCGGGTTGGAGACCATGTGCGTGGGCGGCGGCCAGGGGATGGCGATGATTGTGGAGCGGCTCAGTTAAGCGAACGCCGAGCCGAAGAGGCTAGACTGGGGCGGCATTCGTCGGACAGTGGGGGGAGGAGGGGAAATCATGGCTCAGGCTGCGACAGCCGCGACTCAGCCGAACACCAAGTTCCGTGTCGAAGGCGACTACTTCGAGGCCTGCAGTTGCAAGGTGATGTGTTCCTGCATCTTCCTGGCGCCGGCGACCGAGGATCACTGCGACGTCTTCATCGGTTGGCACGTCAAGAACGGAAAGATGGGCGACATCGACCTCAAGGGTCTCAACGCGGCACTGGTCATCTCGTCCCCGAAGCAGATGACGGATGGCGGCTGGAAGCTCGCGCTCTATATCGATGAGCGGGCGAACAAGGCGCAGGCGGAAGCACTGACCGGGATCTTCTCCGGCGGTGCGGGAGGACACCTCGCCAATCTCGGTCCGTTCGTGGGCAGCGTCGCGGGCGTGACCGCCGCGCCGATCACGTTCGAGAGTGCTGACGGGAAGCGCCGCCTCGAAGTCGGCAAATATCTCCGCGGCGAGATCGAGGAGCTCAAAGGCGGCGACGGCAAGACTCCGGCGGTGATCAGCAACGCGCCGTTCGGGGCCGTCACCCAGCCGGTACGGAAGGGCAAGGCGGGCGTGGTGCGCTACGACCACCTCTGGAAGGCTGAGGTCGATGGGACGAATGCGTTCCTGACCGAATTCCGGTACGAGAACTAGTCCGGACCAGTAGCCGCATCGCTGTGATCCAGTCGAGCGCCGCGCGGCTCCGGCGTCAGCGGAACGTCGTTCTCGCGTCGCTGCTTCTGCTTGCTGCCGCGTGTTGGCTCGTCGTTCTTCGGCAGGCGGGCATGACCCAGGGTATGGGACTCACGATGGGATTGACGCTTCCCCTCTTCCTGCTCGCCTGGGCGGCGATGATGATCGCCATGATGTTCCCCACCGCGGCACCGATGATCCTGATGTTTGGGAAGGTCGCGGCCGGCAAACAAGAGCGCGCGCAGCCCTTCGTTCCGACCTGGGTGTTTGTGAGTGCCTACCTCGTGGTGTGGGTTGGCTTTGGCGTGGTTGCGTACGCTGCGGCCACCGGGCTCAATGCGCTGGCCATGCAATCAACGTGGCTGATGGGCAACGCCGCGCGGCTCGGCGGCGGCGTCCTCCTCGTGGCCGGCCTCTACCAACTGTCCCCGCTCAAGAGTCTCTGTCTGACGAAGTGCCGGAGCCCGCTGAGTTTCCTCCTCACATCGTGGCGTGATGGGTACGGCGGCGCCTTCGTCATGGGCCTCAAGCACGGCGCCTACTGCCTGGGCTGCTGCTGGCTGCTCTTCGTCATCCTCTTCCCGCTGGGCGTGATGAACATTGCCGCCATGGTTGCGCTGACCCTGCTCATTTTTGCGGAGAAATCGCTCGCGTGGGGCTCGGCGATCGCGAGCGTGGCCGGACTCGCGCTCGTTGGCTATGGCGCCGTCGTACTCGTGACCGCGCACGGTCTTCCCGGAATGACCATGTAGTGGCCGCGCAGAAGGCGACGACTCCCGTCTATATCGAGGCCGGTCGTACTCGCACCTTCGCCTGTGCCTACGAGTGGCCAGGCTGGTGCCGGGCGGCGAAGGACGAGCCTTCGGCGCTCGAAGCTCTCGCCGCCTACGCGCCGCGTTACGCGCCGGTTGCGAAACGGGCGCGTCTCGCGTTCGACCCGAAATCGGCCGCGGCGTTTCGCGTGGTGGAACATCTTGCCGGCACGGCCACCACCGACTTCGGAGCGCCCGACGCAGTGGCAAAGCGCGACACCACGCCGCTCGCGGCACCGGAGGGCAAGCAAATTGCTGCCCTGGTCAACGCGGCGTGGGTCATCTTCGATGGCGTGATCGCGGGCGCACCGTCGGAGCTGCGCAAGGGTCCGCGCGGCGGCGGCCGTGATCGCGATCAGATCGCGGATCACGTGCTCGGCGCCGAGGGAGCCTACCTGCGCAAGCTGGGGCTTCGGCTCACGCCACCGGCTCGAGACGATCGTCGTGGTATCGCCGAATTCCGGGCGGCAATCGCGGAGGTGCTCGGGAAGCCCTCCAACGGCAAGGCGCTCGTCGAGCGAGGCTGGCCGCAGCGCTACGCCGCTCGCCGCATCGCCTGGCACGCGCTCGATCACGCCTGGGAAATCCAGGACCGAAGCTCCGTGTCGAAGGGATGATCGCGTGGTCTTCGAGTCCCTGGACTTCGTCTACCACCCGAGCCACGACATCGTTCATGACCTGGCGTATTTCACGGATGTGCTCGGCGGCCGTCTCCACTTTGCCGTGGAGGGGATGGGGGCACGCGTCGCCGCCATCGAACTGGCGCCGCCGCCACCGTTGCTCCTACTGGCTGATCATGTCGACGGCGACGTACCCATCCTCGTATATCGCGTGGTGAACCTTCGCGAGGCGCTGACGGAATTGAAGCGGCGTGGTTGGAGCGCAGAGTCGACCTTCGAAATTCCGCATGGCCCGATCTGTTCGTTCCATGCGCCGGGCGGCCAACGGATCGCGGCCTATGAGCTGACGCGCCCGGGCGCCGCCGCGAGCTTCGAGGGGCGCCGGGACTTCTGATGGCGTCGTGGGGTGGCGTTGGCGGCAAACGCGTCGTGCTGACGGGAGGCACAAACGGCATCGGTCTGGCCGCCGCCATCGAGCTGGCCCGTCGGGGCGCCGATCTGACCCTGGTCGCGCGCAACCAGGCGCGGGCGGAGGAAGCCATCCGCCAGATCAACGCTGTGACTCCGGGTAACTCCCCTGACGTCGTACTCGCCGACCTGGCGTCACAATCCTCAATTCGACGACTGGCGACAGAGCTGCTGGCGCGATATCCCCGCATCCAGGTGCTGGTGAATAATGCCGGCGCCATTTACACCCGACGGCAGGTGAGCGTCGATGGCCTCGAGTTGACCTGGGCCGTCAATCACCTTGCCCCATTTTTGCTAACGACCCTTCTCCTCGATCGGCTGAAGGCCAGCCAACCGGCGCGCATCGTGACCACGTCTTCCGACGCGCATGAAGGCGCTCGTATCCCCTTCGATGATCTCAACGCGGAGCGGTCCTGGGGTGGTGCCGGCTTCCGCCGTTACGGCGAAACCAAGCTGGCCAACATCCTGTTCACTGCGGAACTGGCGCGCCGCCTCGAGGGCACGGGTGTGACCGCCAACGCCTTTCACCCCGGGTTCGTCGCGACCGGGTTCAATCGCAACAACGGCGTCCTGATGCGCCTCGGCATGGCGATCTCGAGGCCGTTCGCCCGCAGTCCACAAAAAGGCGCCGAGTCGCTGGTCTGGTTGGTCGACGCCGAGGAGGCGGGTCAGCTCAACGGCGCCTACGTCTTCGACCGGCGCGTGATCCAGCCGTCGCTGGCGGCCCAGAATCTCGACACCGCCCGCCAGCTCTGGCAGGTCAGCGAGGAGCAGACGCGCGGCTGAGTTGGCAAGTTCGTCCGACCCCGGCAGTTACAGCAACGGGTGTCACGGGGTCGGGTCGCCACCGCCGCCACAGCCGTTGCGCTGCTGGTCGTGGTCGCGGTCGGAGGGTTGATCCTCTCCTCGAGGGATCATCGGAACGTCAGCTCGAGCGGCGCGGGCAATCCAGGGTCGCTCGGATCGTCATCGGCAAAAGGATCACCGGAGCCATCCGCCACCAGCCAGTACCACGGCGTGCAAGCCACCATGCCCAGCTGTTCGTCAGGTGCGCTCTTTTCGGTGTCGCCGATCGCAATCGACAAGATCGCGTACATCGTGCCGCTCGGCGGCCCCAATCCCCTTCCGGGTGAGCACGTCTACTTCATCATCATCCGGGGGGCTCCCAACAACAGTGGCCCGACCATGATCGTCAACCTCTACGCCCCAGGGGACATGACCGCCTTCAGGATCGGGCGGCAGGTGCAAACGACCAATGGTAAGACCGGCAATATCGACTACTACGTCTACTTCACGCCGTGTCGAGAGGTCACCGTCCTCTTCGCGCACGTGTCGAGCCTGACCGGCCCTCTCGGCGGGATCGCTTTCGACACGTGCGCCCAGCCGTACTCCATCGGTGACGGGAGCCTTTACGAGCATTGCACCGCCGAGATCAACATCCCACTCCGGGCCGGCGAGCTCATCGGGACCGCCGGAGCGGGGGCAGCAGCTGGAATCGACTTTGACATCGACGATGGGCGCGTGCCCGTACCATATGTCGCCAACCCTGACCGCCAGTACGATCTCACGGCGGTCTGCCCGCTCGACTATTACGAGGGCGATGTCGCGGCGAGCCTTCGTGCCCTACTCGGGCATGGCTCGCCTGGCACCCACCTCGCCCAAGGTTGCGGACAGATCTTTCAGGACAAGGCGGGAACCCTGCAGGGCAACTGGTTCAACGGTCCGCCGGCGCAAACCAACGGGAACATCACCAAGATGGCGGCGCTGGTTCACGAAACCTTCAATCCAACGCTCGACGCCATCTCAATCGGAGGGACGATCGGGATACATGGCGAGTGGGATTTTGCCCCTACGCATTCAGGGACGATCAACCGGGACTACGCGGAGATCACGCCCGGCGATTCGATCTACTGTTACCAGGCGGCGGGAATGCCTGGCCGCCTTTTGATCCAACTCGTCACGGCGACCACGATCTCGATCGAACACCAACCCGGTGCCTGCACCGGGACGCTCACATTTATCAGCCCTGCCGCCTATCAGCGTTAGAGCGAATACCTCAGGAGGCTTTGAGTTCCGGCTCGCCGTGACCGGCATTCGCCCGCCCGCGGTTCCAGTAAGCCTTGGCCGAGATGTCGTCGGGTGACCACCCACGCGCCAGCAGCGTCGCTTTGAGCGCGTTCACCAGCGCGACTTCCCCCGCGAGGTAGGCATGACCGCGGCCCGCCGGCAGCGTGGCGCCGGCCAGGGCGGCCGTTAGACCGATGTCGTCCTTCGATTCCGCCAATTCGTACTGCCAGATGACATGCCGACCGCGATCGCCGTCGAGGGACTGGCGCTCTTCTTGACCGTCCACCTGTAGGAAGGCCGACGCGGGCACGTCGGCGGGAAGCGCCTCCATCATCGCCAGCGCACCGGGGACGGCGGTGGCATCACCGGCAAAGAGGTGCCAGGCAGCCTCGCGGACGAGGGTGATCTTGCCCCGTGGCCCGACGACTTCGATTCCATCGCCCGGCCGTGCGGCCTGCGCCCAGCGCATCCCAGGACCGTCGCCATGTAGCACGAAGTCGAGGTCGAGGCGCCGCCGGTCGCGGTCGTAGTGGCGGATCGTATATCGGCGGCGAACCGGTGGGGCATCCTCGCGTCGGAAGGTCAGCGCCATATCCTGACCGGCGAGGTAGTCGAAGCGATCCAGGTCGGGACTGGTCAGCTGCACGCGGCGCATCCGCGGGGTGAGGTCCTGCACCGCGGCGACCTCGAGCTGCCAGGTTCTCGGCTCAGCCAGCATCATTCATCTCTGTCTTAACAGACCGCGGCCACCTGCATTTGCAGAGGTCGATGTCCCATGGGGCCGCTTCGCATGAATCGCCTAGGCGATCCCGTCTGATCTATGCGGGAAGCACGCTTGAAACTCCGGCCGGTCAGCCTGCCGCTCTTCGTCCGTATCGCCGCCGGTTACGGGTTGATTCTGGTCGTGATGCTCGGCATCGCCACGCTGACGCTCGTTCGCCTGGACGATACCGCCAGGGTCACAGGCCACCTGAGCACCGACGCTGTCCCCCAGTTGCAAGTCATCGACGACCTCAGAGTGCAGATCCTCAATGAGCAAATCGCCCTGACCCGGTTCGAGGGGTCGGCCGACACGGTCCCCCGCGGTAGTGAAACTCTACTTGAACCCTACTTCCGCGCCCATGACCAGATCTTTGGCGACCTGGCGGCGATGGCTCAGTTCAAAAACGACGCTGCCACGGCTGCGCTAACTCCAACGATTACCCGCCTCCGCACTCAGATTCAAGCCGTTGAAACTCAGTCAAATGACCAGATCGCCACGATTCGGTCGGGAGTCAATCCAAACAACGAAAGTGTCGATGAGGTTGTCCTTGTAGATACGGTGCGGGCGACCGCGGCCAGCGTTGGTGACGCAATTGGTCTGCACATTCGACTCGCCGCGGCGGACGCCCAGACATCAGCTTCGCAGTCGACCCGGCTCGTTGTCATCGCCTCAATTCTCGGGATATGCCTCTCGCTGCTGGTCGCGCTGCTCGTCACGTTGAATATCTCACCTCCTCTCAGACGGCTCACTGTCACCGCTGATCGAATCGCGGCTGGAGAGCTCATCGAGCCGGCGCCGTCGCCTCGCCGTGACGAGATCGGCAGCCTTTCTCGGGCCGTCACGAAGATGGTTCGGACCCTGAATCAACAGGCCGGCGACCTGAAGCGGTCCAACGGCGACCTCGAGCAGTTTGCGTACATCGCCTCGCACGACCTGCAGGAGCCCCTACGCATGGTTAGCGGCTTTACGGGCCTCCTGCAGCGGCGCTATGCCGGCAAGCTCGACGCCGACGCCGATGAGTTCATCGGGTTTGCCATCGGCGGCGTCAATCGGATGCAGGCGCTCATCAACGACCTGCTCTCCTACTCCCGGGTTGGCCGTGAGGAGGTTGCCGCCAAACCGGTCGACATGCAACTCGTGGTCGACGAGGCGCTGGCCAACCTGCAAGGCGCGATCGAGGACAGGTCAGCGCTGGTGTCCCGAGGCCCGTTGCCGACCGTCCTGGCGAATCACGGCATGCTCGTTCGCGTGTTTCAAAACCTGATCAGCAACGCTCTCAAATTCTGCAAGGCGGATCGGCCGATCGTCCGGATCGCGGCGGAGCAACACGGAGCGGAGTGGGTGTTCTCGGTTGCGGACAACGGTATCGGGATCGATCCGCAGTACCGGGACCGTATCTTCCTCATCTTCCAACGCCTGCACCAGCAAGGCGAGTACCCAGGGACGGGGATCGGTCTCGCCGTCGTCAAGCGAATCGTCGAACGGAATGGTGGTCGCATCTGGTTGGAATCAGAGCCGGGGAAGGGCACGACGTTCTTCTTCACCCTCCCCGCCACAGGAGGTCAGCAAATCGCAGTATGAGTGAGACCCGCGAAATCGTCCGCATCCTGCTCGTTGAAGACAATCCCGGGGACGTCCGCCTGACCAAGGAGGCGCTCAAGGAGGCGAAGTTCCGCAATGCCCTAGACGTCGTTGGTGACGGCG